>SKED01000116.1_pt1 | contig 95483 bp, 92 predicted proteins | sample 4826651 | NCBI WGS metagenome assembly SKED01 (sample SAMN11008818, study PRJNA524170) | human gut metagenome | biome: Human fecal sample; material: Feces; isolation source: fecal sample from pouch patient p19 | host: Homo sapiens | place: Israel: Tel-Aviv | collected 2016-06-28 | reverse complement strand
ATACAGCTCACCGCTGCTTCCACCGCTCATCGTCCAGCTCTGGGTGTAGCCCATCGCGGACGCAGACCCCTGGGTCGCCCCCATGGGGTACAGCTGGGCCGCGGCTCCGTCGCCTAAAACGCGGCGCACCATGCGGCAGCTCACCAGCTGCTTGCGGTCCGGTGCGGCATTCTCGCTGCATGTGTCGATTATGGTAGCGGCCTCTTCCAGCAAAGCCAGGCAGCGGCGCTGCTCATCCTCCTCCAGCTTGCGGAAGCCGGCCTCCACATCGGCCAGGGTAGCATATCGCATGGTGCGCCTCCTTAGGTCGCCGCCTCGGTACGCTTGATAAACAGCGTCTGCGGCTTGGATACCTTGATACCGTACACCTTACGGCCCTGCACGGCGCTTGCGCCAATGTACTTGCCGCTTCCGTTCAGATCCTGCAGATGCACGGGGACCTGCCACTCCATAACGCGGTGGCACCAGTTCGGGTGCCCGCAGATGAAGTCGGTGGTAGTCTTTTTGCTGGCAACGCGGTTCGCGTTCTCAAAGTCCATGTTGTTGGACTCATACACCGCAAAGCCTGCGATCTTGCCCACCGCGCCGGTCTGCACCAGCTCCTGGGACAGGTCGCCCTGCTTGATGAAGTGGCTGTCCAGCATCAGCACCTCCATGTACTCCGGGGATGCGATCATGAAGCGGCCATCCTTAGGCACGCCCTTACGGCCCAGCACGCGCTTGGCCTGCAGCGCCAGCTTGTAGGCGTTTTCCTCGGTCACGGCGCTCTTGGTGGCGCAGATGTTTGCGCCCGTTGCGCCCTGCAGGGCCTCCAGACTTGCCTTGTCGATGGACAGTGCCTGGCTGTAGCCCGCGCTGTCCAGACGGTCCGCCACAATGCCGTCCGGCACGCTGGCGGCATCGTAGCCGTCGATCAGCTCGTTCACGGCCTCGTCGTGGTCGATGTCCAGGTCAAGGTAGGTGGTCGTACCGGCCTTCGGGTCGATGCCGTTGGCCTTGTCGTAGGCTTTGACCTCCACCTCGGTGTCGCGCACCGGGATCTTGACCTTGCCGCTCTTGGGGTCGCCCTCGTAGCGGCTGTTGAAGATTGCATTATCGCGGGTCACCAGCTGATTGCGCAGCTTTGCGTCCACCAGCTTGCTCCAGCGTTCCTGATTTGCATGTGCCATAAAAAATTACCTCTCTTTCTCTCAAGCCTTCCCCCGAGGGGCTGCGCCCGCAGGCGCGTGTCGTAGCGCAACCGCCGAAGGCGGCTCTTAGCGCGTAGACTGAAGGTGCCGCCGCAGCGGCGGATGAGGGCGAACCTCCCGCCATCTGCCGTCACACATTCAGCCCCGGATTCATCCCCTTGAAGGCTGCCTCCACACCATCTGCCGCAGGTGTACCGCCTCCGGCACCGGCACTGCCGCCATCGGGCACATTGGGGTAGCCGCTGCCAATGTCTTCAAAGGCCCATGCCTTTTCCTTGGCAAGCGCCTCCACCGCAGCCTTGATGTCGCTGGTGCGGTCCTTGCTGGCCTTCAGCGCGGCTACATCCAACATCCCGCGGATCGCCTTCACATCGCGCCCGTGGGCACCGTGGATGGCAGCGTCCAGGGCGCTGTCAAAGGCGAAGCCGTCCGCCTGCTCACTCAGCTGGCCCTGCAGCTTGGTGATCTGCCCCTTCAAATCAGCCACATCCACACCCTCAAACGCCTTCAGGCCGTCCTTGGCGGTGTTCAGCTGGGTCGTCAGGTCGTTCACCTGCGTCTGCAGACCGGCGGCTTTGGTTTTCTCGGCAGTGACGTCCCTGCCGTTTTCGCCCATCAGCCAGTCCAGCTGCTCGTCAGTGATGCCGGGAATCTTGTTTTTTACTTCTTCGCGTTTCATCTCTGGTCCTTTCCGCCTGCGCTTTGTTCACGCGGGTCGCATCCGCACTGGCTGTACAGTTTAACGCCGTGCCGGGCATAGTTTGGTAATAAAATTGCCCGCCCCGGCCTCATGCAGCCCGGGTGGGCATAAAAAACCACGGTGCGTTCGCATCGTGGTTCACATATTCAGATAAACGGCGTCATGGCCTTTACATCTTTCAACAGCTCTTTTGCTTTGGCAAGCAGGTTATTTTCAAACAGGTAGGCAATGCCATCCGGCGTGATTTGGCATCGTTCCAGATTTGAGATGCTCCTTGCTCCGCCCCATGCCGCAACAACGGTCAAGCCTGTAATGTACCCCTGCGCTTGCAGGTTTTCCATAATATAGGCCCAGTAAGGTTCATTTACCCCCAACAGTGTGCTGTCATATTGAAGCATCTTTGCATCAGGGGAGCGCCCCTCCTTCAAAACCGTGTACAGATAGGCAAGGATTTTGTAGACCAAAACAAAGTAATCATCTTTTTCCATAATGTTCTCCCAAAAATTGGCATGAAAAAACCACGGTGCGGTTTGCATCGTGGTTCATAGGGCTTCAACTTATTTCAGCAGTTCCAATTCGGAGGCCGGGCAAGTGAACAATGGCCACCGCCCCGGATAACCGCTCGTGTCTCCGGGGACGCGTTCGGTATCGGATTCTACGGTAAACCGTTCGCCGAAAATATCTACGATGACGCCGGTGATACCGCTGGATTTGATTTTCACATGGTCGTACAGCTTCATCGCTTCTTCTCCTCTCTGTGTGCTGTAATAAAACGCGGCTTTTCACTGCCGGATTCCCGCTGCCAAACTGTGCGGAATGACTTCTTGCCTGTCGTTCCGAGTTCCATAAAGATGCTGAATGCTTCCGTCCCGTCATCCAGTATTCGGATGTCCACTTTCAAGGATTCATCGAATTGCTGGTAAATATCCCGGTTCAGGCGTTCGGTATCAGTCTCGGAATAGCCTGCATCAAAGAACTCTGCGGCGTGCTTAGCTTCAGGCTTCAGCAGATACTGCGAAATTTTGGGCTCGGCAATCGTATAACGGTCATTATCTAACCCTACTGTATCTGCCTTTATTATAGCATCTTTTTTCTGGTTTTCAACCCTCGCCGCATACGCCGCCCGCTTCTGGGCATTGATGCGCTCTTTGTTGGCGGCGTAATTCACCCGGCGCATCCTGTTTATATCGCCGCCCGCAGCGTTATACTGCGCCAGATAAGCCTCCGGGTCGTACCCGGCCACGCTTGTGCGCCCGTCAAACCGGACAGCGTACTCGCAGTCACAGTTGGCGTGGATGTGCTCGGCGTGGCCGCCCTTGATGGCCGCCTGGCTGGCTCGCTGCCAGCCGCGGCTTGCCAGCGTCAGGCAAAAGGCGCAGCTGTCGCCGTGCGGCACCCAGGCAAACTCCGCGTCGTCCCGCTGCACGTTTTTCAGCGTCGTGTCGGCCCCGGCCCGCTTTACCAGTCGGCTCACGCCCCGCTGCATCTGCGGCGGGCTTTCCCGGGTGGCCTGCACCATCCGGGCCACCTCGCGGCGGCTTGCAGGTGCCGCAGGCTCGGCAGGGGACACCCTGGCATTCTGCAGCGCCGCCATGGCATCATACATCTGGCAGGCCAGCTCGGCGCTGCCCTCACCGTATTTCTGCACAAGCGCCGCGGCATAGTCGGTCAGCGCCTCCGTGTCGGCGGTGCCGTGGGCGGCCAGGTACTCCACCATAAGCTGCGCGGCCTTCTCATTCAGCTGCGCCAGCCTGCGGATGTACGTCTCCCACGCCTGCGTCGTTATCCTCATCTTCCATCTCCATCAGCACCTGCTGCCCCCGCACCCGCTGTTCCTGCGCACGGATGCGGCGGATGTCCGCCTGGTCAAAGCCGATCATCTCTAAAAACGTGTCCGTGCTGGCGAACTCCTCCCGGGCCGTGGCAATCTTGATGGCGGCGTCCGCCGTCACGGCCACGCTGGGCATGGCCGGATTCTTAAAGTGCGGCATCACGTTCCGCTCCTCCTCGGTCAGCGCACCGGGCGGCACATTGCGCAGGATGGCTTGCGCCATCTGGGCAATCGTGCGCAGCGCGTCGCCGTTTCCGGTGTTCAGCTGCTGCGCCAGCAGCACCAGCGTCTGGCTCTGGGCCAGAATCGCGTCGCTGCTCGTGGGGTTTGCATCGTTCACAACGCCCACGTCCGTCACGGTCAGACCGGTGGCCGCGGCAAACTGGGTCGCCGTCATCCGCATCTTCTCGGTGTGCGGACTCAAGCTGCCCTGCGCCAGCTGCCCGAACACCGGGTTTTCGCCGGTCTCGGGGTTGCTCGTCGCCGCCAGCAGACTGCCCACGTAGGATTTGAACTTGTCGGAGATCAGCACGTCGTACTGCTCATCCGTGACGCCCAGAATATACTTCTGCGGTGTCGTGTCAAACTCAAGCGCAATCGTGGCATTCGCCACGGTGCGGATGTAATCGTCTATCAGCGTGCGGATGGAGCGCTTCAGGCGGCTGCGGCCAAACGGCTTGCCGCTCGTGGCATTCCAGATCAGCGGCTCCATCAGCGGGCGGCCCATGCGTTGGGGCAGTCGCTGGACATTCCAGCCGTCCGGCCTCCGGCGCAGCACCGTCACGGCATTGTCCATGTACAGATTCACTACGCGCGGCTGCCACACGCCGGTCAGATGCTCATCCGGCACGGTCTCAATGATCGCCAGTCCGCAGGCAATGCGCCCCTTCTCGCCGCTCCACAGCGCTGCCGCCGTAGCAGGGGAGTGGAACCGTATCTTGCAGCCGATGGCCGCATCCGCAGACAGCGTCGCGAACGCACAGCCGTACTTCAGCTCATCCCGGCAGGCCTTGCCGTACTCGGCAATCAGCCGGTTGTCCGCGATCAGCCGGTTCAGCACAGCATTGTCGCCGCCGCTGCTCACAAAGCCGTCAAACATGCTGCGGGCGGCCAGCACGTCCACGGCCTTCTGTCCCCAGCTGCACCCGACCTCAAGGTTGCGGATGCCCTGCGGCAGTGCGATTCCGAGGTTCACGTCCTTCAGCGCAACGTGGCCCTCGTAGTATTTTTCTTTCTCGGCGTTGCCGGCTTGATGCAGGCTGTAGACCCGGACAAGCTCGTCCAGGGCCTTTTGCTCCGGCCCCGTCAGTCCGGCCACCGTGCCGAAATTCAGTGCGATCATCACGTTCTCCTCTTAGCCGATCCGCATCTTCCGGGTCGGGTCGCGTCTGCTGGTCTTTGCGCCCCATAACGCTAGGGCGCATGCCTCCACCGGCAGACTGTTGTCGCCGCCAAAGCCGTACCCGCCGCCGATGGGCCGCTTAATGCTGGTCACGGCACTCTCACGCAGCGCCTGCTGCGGGCGGTACCATGTCAGCCGCCCCTCGTTCACGGCGTCGGTCAGGGCACTGACGGCGGCGATCACATCCTTGGCCGATGGCCGGATAACCGCGTTCTTGGCCCGCCAGTTCCTCTTGATGCGGTCCACAAGCACATCCACGCCGTTGCGCCCGTCAATGACAACGCAGCTGGCGCGGTCATAGCGGGCATTCAGCCAGTCGGCCAGCCAGCCGAAGCCGCGCCCCGTGGGCTGCATCTCGATCAGCGATACCCTCGCCGGGCCGTCCTTCGGGATGACCGCACCGCACAGGCACACCGCCGAGCCGTCCGCCGCGAACTTCACGCCGTAGGCCGTCTTTCCCTCTGGCTTCTCGTCATCACTGGCGCAGCGGTCCCAGGCATTCTTGTCCAGCGCGTAGTCCAGCTTTTCCGTTACCACGGGGCTCCACCAGCCCAGCCGCTCCCGGGCGAACGTATCCGGGGCCATGTTCTCCGCCTCGCCCTCGATGGTGGATTGCTGGATGCGCCGCCCCAGCGCCGGGTTGGCGGCAGCCCAGCGCGCCGGATCATGGATGTCTCCGATCTCCTTGACGGAGTATTCAAACCATGCCGTGCGCTTGGCCGTGCCGTCCAGCGCGCCGGTGCGGATGCGGCGGAATACCGTGCCGTCGGCGTTCTCATCCGGCGGCGTGCCCAGGTACAGCGTCTGCGGGTTCAGGCTTGCCGAGATTGCGGGCAGGAACGATGCCTGCTGCGTCTCGTCCAGCTCCTGCGCCTCGTCAAAGATCAGCAGGTCGCCGTGCTGGCCGCGTCCGCCGTTGCGGGTTCGCGCCAGAAATTTGATGCGCGCGCCGGACTTCAGGATGATCTGCTCGCGCCCGATGGCCGTCTTGATCTCGGCCACATGCCGGCGCAGCTTCGGCCCCTCAAAGAAGTCGCGCATCTCCTCAAATGTCTCGGTGGCGGTTTTCTGCAGGTGCGCCGTGTAGACGACCTGCTCGTTGTACAAAAGCATTCCCGCCTCGCTGCGCGCCTGGATCAGCAGGCTTTTTCCGTTCTGGCGCGGCACGCTGCCGCCTGCGGAGGGCGCGGCCCACTTGCCGGAGGGCGTGCGCCCCAGCCAGTCGTCCAGAATATCGCTCTGCCATGGGTCCAGCACCGTCCCACCGATGCGCACCAGCTTGGCCGCATCCAGCCCGTCGCTGGCGGTATAGTCAGGTGCGACTCTTTCGGACGGCTCCTGACTTCCCATCAGCGGCGCGCTCGCCAAGGATTTCACAGATCTCGTCCTCACTGTTCGCCGCTCCCTCTATCTCTTCGATCTCCCGTACCGTTTCCCGGTACTGCTTTGCCAGCTGCGGCAGCGCCTTGGGGTCGCTGTACCCGTCGATTGCCGCCGCCAGCACCAGCTTCAGGTTTTTCAGCTCCTCAAGCCTTCCGCCCTTCACATTCTTCAGCTTCATAAACACCCCGTGTGTAAATCGGCGCTGGACAGCAGCAGGGTCGCCGTGGGCGGGGGAGGGGGACCCTCCCCACCTACCAGCTGCCGTCCGTAACCTTGGGAATTTTCGTCATTTTTGCACCGAAATCAAGCGAAAAACTCGCTGTTTTGTCTCGTTTTTGCGCATTGCAAAAGTAATGCGCAGCTTGCAGATTGTCCCAATCCTCCGCTGCGGCCCGCGCTGACGGATAACCAAACTGTTTCCATTTGGCAACAGGCTTGATTTCATCCACAACAAAGCTCAGCGGATGCGCTGCATCGCTCGGCTCATCGTAATGAATCGGCCCGAACCGCCCATGGCAGATGCCGCACTCGCACCCCATGGCCCGGAGTCTGGCCCTATGCTTGCGCCGCAGATTGCCGTTGGCATAGCGGGGGTTGTTTTTCGTGGGGGTCATTTCATGCACACCCCTCCCGGTATATTTTCTTGGCCCGGCGTTTTGTGTCCAACGTGGACACGTTGACCCGCCGGGCCTTGGATTGCTTCATAGATGCCCTTGGCCGGACTTGGACCGGCACACCTCAGGCTCTTGCCATTGAGCTACAAGGGCATAAAAATAGCCCGGGTTCTCACCGGGCAGTGGGTGCTTCTCGCGGCCCGCACTGATGCAACAGTGCAGCACCCGTGCCGCTGTTTTGAGAAGGAAATACTATGCGCAACACAAAAGCCGCAAGGAGTTTTACGTTCCTTACGGCTTTTGATGATAGTATTATAACATGGTTTTTTGGCTCTTAGAGATCATTTTACATTATTCTGCTTACTGCTGCTTTTTCTTGTGTATAAGCGATGTAAGAAAATGCCCGCACACACAAAAATAAACAAAGCTACAGCCAACGCAATTCCAAATGTAGCTTCATGGTGTTTCATTGCAAAGCTGAAAGCATCTTTTCCCAGTCCATTACATTCAAAAAACCAAATTCCACAGAAAATAACCAACGCCACAATCAGTACATAATCGCAGAGAAAAACCACTGGGTATCGCTGTACCAAATTCTTTGCGTTTTCATTTACTGGTTTCGGCAGCCCTGTAATTCGTAAAACAAAATACATAAAGCCAAACAGTAGATTCATCAAGCAAAGCGCCCATGCATCCGCTACGATAAGTGTTGGTATAATCGTATTCTTTTCCGACATCGTTGCCTGAAGAGATTGAAAGATACTGTCCAAAGAGGAAATTCCTCCAAATACGATAAACGACAAAGCTGTAAAAATAGCAATCAGACTGACTAATTGTGTAGTCATTTCTTTTGTGACATCTGCACTTTTTGTTTCTACAATTTCTTCAATCTGTTTACGCAAGTCGCTATCACTTTTTGCAGTCATATCCTTTTGACGGATTGCCAGGTTAATATGGTCATATATTTTGACCGCCATTTTTTGTGTGCTTGCTGTGTAATATTTTCCGTCGGACTTTTTCTCATATACAACATTTACGGCTTGCTTAATGTTTGTAATCAGCCGATCTCGCTGCTCTAGCCCAAAAATATAGTCACTAATTGCAGAATATACAAGTCGATTTCCAGCATTGTCAGCAAATTTCGATACTTGAGACAACCATCTTCCAACAGCAAAATCTGTACTGTTAAGTTGCTCGCACAAAGCACGTGACCGCTTTTCCATTTTAGAAGCCGGTGAAGTCTCGTAGATTCTGCCGCTTTTCGCTTCCATGCCAAGCCGTTTCATAACGGTATTTGTTTTCTGATCCAACGTTGTATTCACCATACGGCTTACTCCTGAACATACTGCCGGATTGCATCTTGGCTGATTAAATTATTCATTCCCGGGACATAAGCATCTCGCCAAGGTGCCTGCATATGAGTGATGTTTACCAGCTCTCCCGTTTGTTTCGCTGCGCATGTATCCAACATTAAATCAACAAGATTTTTTTCATCCGCATCGAATTTCTGCTTAGAAACAGAATCGGCAGGAATCATCGTTCCACCGTACACCTTATACTTACGGTAAACATCTGGAACGACTGGGCCATAGTCCCATGCTTCAATGATGTCATTAAAGCATGCATGCCCTAACACTCCCAAAAAAGCACACTGAACAAAATATAGCAGTTTCTGCAAACGAAGATTACTTACAGTTCGCCCTTCTGTTGCCTCATGATTAATGATATACCTTGCTACATCAAGAGCTTTATATACCATACACATGCTCCTTTCTTTACGAAGTGTTATAGTTCATATATTATAACATACTTTGTCAATAGTTTTATCAAAAAATGTATAAATTTTACAACAATCCGAATCCCCGGGCCACATTTTTTATAAATTCTCCATGCCACCTCCTTGCTGTTACATAGCTTACATGGCATTTTATCGCTGCCCCTTCCAATGTATGCGTCTTCTTCCAGAAAACCAGCTTGACCATCTCCAGTCGCTCCTCACCGTTTGGCAAGGCCCGTGTCTCCTCAATAGCCTGCCGCACGGCTTCCAGTTCCCGGCGGTTGATCTCCGGTAGTTCCCGCAGGGCGGCATCGGCTACAGGATCACTGGTCTGGCCGTGGGCCCCAGGCATCCCGGTCAGGTTTGGGGACATCTTTGTGCGGCGCAGTTCTTTCTGCCGGGCACACAGCTCTGGGTAGCGGCGGATCATGCCTTTTACATAGGACCACCAGTCGTATCGTGGGCTGCTCAATCGTCCTCACCTCCATGCTTATACTCCATGTCAATGCCGACCACCGCATCAACCCGCAGCGCCAGCGTCCGCACATCGGACGGCAGGCCGCGCTTGCTCTGGTTGTACATGCACTTCACTTCTTCTCGCTCCTCTCGATGTCCTCGGCAATGTAGCCCTCAATGCCCGCGCCGGTGCTGTACCAGCGCTTGTACCATTCCAGCGCATTGATGTCTCCGTCCCGGCCTGCGCGCTCGCCGTTCGGCCCGATGCGAACCGCGAAACACTCGCGGTATTGGAAGCCGTCCACATGGCCGGAAAAGCGCGTCAGATCATCCACGGCAATGATAAGCCGCCCGCCGTCTGCCATCTTCCGCTCACGGATCGTCAAGCCCAGGTCCTTCAGCCGCGTCACAAGCGGCCAGCTGTCGAACGCCTCCAGCTCCTGCCGGGCCAGCGCCTGCCACTTTCCGGCCTCCTCCTGCCGGGCACGCTCCTGATCACGCTTGCCCTTCACCTCGGCCTTGTACGCCGCCAGATCGTCCTTGTTGATGTACAGGCGCTTGGCGGCATCGAACAAATCTCGCGTAGTGAGTGAGCTTTCGGCAATAACCTCATTTGAATCCGCCGGGTCCAGCATCCTGACGCGAAAGTTGTAACAACCAGAAGGCTCAATGCGCAGCAGCGCATCCGTCTCGCTCTCGGTCAGATCCAGCGTCACCGGCTCCAGCTTGCGGGCATCCAGCCCGCGGTCAGCGTAGTTCCATTCGTTCTTGCGAACATAGTCGAGCTTCTTCAGCTGGTCGGCCAGGCCGCACTCGACCAGATACTTGATGGCCGCCCGCCGGGCCATATCGGTGATGGGCGGCATACTGGCGTACTTGTTTTTGGCGTACTCCACCTGCTGCACCTTGTACAGCTTGCTGCACTCGTAGGCTCTGGTCATCGTGATCTCGCCCTTTTCCAACATTTCCACAACCTCGGCTGTGCAGTTGTTGAGAATCGCGTTGAATCTTCCCAGCGTGCCGGTGCCATCGCCGGTGATGCGGCTCATCTCATCACGGATGCGGCCATCGAGCGCGCCCGCTGCCTTTTTTCGTTCGAGCGCCTGCTTGAGTGCCCGGTACTGGCGCAGCCGTTCGCCGTCTGTCAATTCGCGCGCCGTGGCGTTGGAGGTTATCAGCGCGATGAGGTCGTCATCCTCGCCCTGACTCTGGCGGATAACACAGGGCAGGACCTCAAACCCGGCCACGCCCTCGGCAGTCAGCGCGCGGCAGGCCGTCCAGCGGCGGTGCCCGGCGATCAGCATGTACCTGCCGCCCTTGGCGGGCAGCACCTCCAGCGGGCTGCGCAGGCCCCGCTCGGCAATGTCCGCCTTGAGCATCGACACATCCCCGATCTCGTAGATGCTGTTTTCCGGGTTCGGCTCGATGTCTGCCGCCGGCAGCATGACGACCTGCATTTTCTGACCCGCCGGGGCGTTGGCTTTTGTGCTGCCGAGAATGTCGTTGATAGAAAACCCCTTGCTCATAGCTCAGCCCTCCTTTGTGTCCATATTGGACACGATCCGCTCAGCTTCTTCCGTCAGCTCCCTGTAATCCACCGCCGCCGTGCAGTCCGGGCAGTATTCCAACAGCGGCATGCCTGCATGCGCCGCCTCGCTGACCTTGACGGTGTAGCGTATGACAGTCTCCAGCACGCTGATTCCCGACGCGCACAGCTGAACGATGATGTCCTCCGCGTACCGGGTGCGGCGGTACTTCGTCATCAGCGCACCCATGATCTTCAGGCGCGGGTTGTAGTAGGCCTGCACCTGCTCGATCTGCTCTACTATCTCCTGCATCCCGTCGCAGGCCCACTTGTCACAGTCCACCGGGATGATGACCCAGTCAGCCGCGCACAGGGCGTTGATACTGCCCATGTCCAAGTCCGGCGGGCAGTCCATGATGCAGTAGTCGTAGTCCCCGGCCACACATTCCAGCGCGTCCCTCAGATGGAACTGCCGCGGGCCGTTGTCCATCAGTATCGTGCGGTTGGCCTTCAACATTCGCATGTCGCAGGGCAGCAGATGTACGCCCCAAACATCGACGCCCTTCACAATGGCCGCCAGGATGTCGTCCTCGCCCAGCATCACCTCGGCCACGCTGGGGCTGTCGTAGTCCAACACGCCAAAGAACTTGCTGGTGTTGCCCTGTTTGTCGAGGTCCACCACCAGAACGCTCTTGCTCTTGGCGGCCAGCTCGGCGGCAAGGTTGCAGGCGGTGACGCTTTTGCCAACGCCGCCCTTCAAGTTGATAATTGCAATGCTGATCATAGTAATCCTCCTGTCCCGCCGGGGCGGCGGGCGTTATTGCGGCCAGTTCATCTGGTCGATTTCTTCGTATTCCTCTTTCGGGGTCGGCTGCCATTGATGGTATTGGGGCTGCCATCGCATGGACACAACGCCCGTCGGCCCCTCGCGATTCTTGGCGTACATAACGGCAGTATCCTGATAGGCGTCCTCGCCGCGCAGCTCCTTGCTGTCCTCGGTGCGCCTGTTCTCCACAAAGATCGCGCTGTTGGCGTCCTGTTCAATCGTGCCGGAGCCGCGCAGGTCCTCCAGATTGCAGAAGCGGCCCTCGTTGCCCTTCACGCCGGCGCGGTTGATCTGGCACAGCTCCACAACCACGATGCCCATCTTCATGGCGGCCACTTTCAGCCGCCGGGTGATCTCGCTGACGCGCTGGTACTCGGTCTGGCGCGTGTCGGTAGGACTTAACAGGCCGATGTGGTCGATGAACGCGATGTCCGGCTTGTACTGCATGAGCTTGGCCTCCAACCCGTCAATCGTCAGGTTGCTGTCGGCGTCCAGCATCATGTTGTGATGCTGGCGCAGCCGGGCGGCGGCATTGTTGATGATCTCCCGCTCACGCGGGGCCAGGCTCTTGTTGGTGAGTTTGCCGGAGTCGATGCGCGCAACCTTGGACAGGATCCTGTCCATCAGCGCCTCCGCCGTCTCCTCCAGCGTGAGGTAGTAGACCTTGTACCGCTTCGAGAGCCGGGCCGCCAGGTTCAGCGAGAAATCCGTCTTGCCGCACCCGGGCCGCCCGGCCACAACGCAGACGCGCTGCCGACCAAAGACGCCGTACCGGTCCAGCTCCGGCCAACCCAGTTTCAGGCTGTCGTCCGGCTCATCCAGCCGGGCCAGCGCGGAATCCAGCACCGCGTCAAAGTCCCGGGCCGTGCTGTCTGTCTGGGTGCTGCGGATGGCATCCTGCACCGCCAGCGTGCGGCGCAGCTGGCGGCAGACGCCGTCGCTGTCCATGGCATCCTTGGCCATGCACTTCATCAGGTCGCCCTGCAAAAGCGAGTAGCGGTAGTCCTCCAGTATTTGCGCCGCATAGCTGCCGATGTTGGAGACGCTGGGGCAGGTCTCGGCCATTGCCACAACGCCGGGCCTGATCTCATCCGCCGGGCGGCTCGCCGATGCCCGGTTGATGACCGTGATGACATCCACCGGCTCCCCGGCCATGGTGAGCTGCTGCACCGCGCTGAACACCGCGCGGCTCACGCCCTCGTCGAACATCCCGGGCACCAGCTTGATGATGTACTCCCGTGCGCGGACCGGGTCCATGAGCGCCGCGCCCAGGAACGCCCGCTGCGTCTGCTGCTGTCGGCTTATAGTTGCACGTTCCATTCAAAAGCCTCACAAAAAATCAAGTATGTCGGTGTCCGGCCCGATCTCCCGCGGGCGGTCCTCCGTGCTGGCAGGGCGCTGGGTGGGGACGGCATCCACAAAATCGTCCTTCAGGGCGAACAGCCCCTCCCATCCGCGCAGGATGCTCTGCTCGAGCACGGCGGCCATGTAGCCGTAGCGGTCACGCACGCCCGCCTCGTCGGCCAGCTGGTTGAGCTTGTTGCAGGCCAGCGACGCGGCGTTGACGGTCAGCGGATGCTTGCCCGCGGCCCGGGACTCCTCAAATGCGAGCAGGGCCTCCGTCAGCCGTTCATTTCCCGGGAAGGCATTCCTGAAAATATCGGAAACACTCGCGCGCGCGCCCGCCCGCGTATTGTTCTCTCTTGTATTGTTATTCTTGTATTGTTCTAGGCGACATTTTTGTCGGGGGGTAGGCGACATTTTTGTCGGGGTGGGTGCGACATTTTTGTCGCCCGCCGACACTGGGTGTCGCTCACCGACATTTTTGTCGGCCTCTGTTTCCGGGGCTCCCTCATGCGGCGCATCCGGCAGCGGAGAGATGCGCCGCTGCATTGCGGCACCGTCCCGGACATTGGTCACGGCCACATAGCCCAGCTCCTGCAGGTGCTTCACCCAGCGCTGCACGGTGCGGTCACTCGTGTCGTACAGCTCGCTGAAATAGCCGTTGCCGGCGTAGCAGTACCCGCACTGGTCGGACAGGGCGGTGATCTCTGCAAAGAAAACCTTCTCGGACGCACTGAGCCGCCTGTCATACCGTACCGGGGAGGGAAGAATAGCGTAAAATCCGGGTTTTTCCATAGCTTGGCCTTTCTAAAAATGGCTGACCTTAACACAGGGGTGCGCCGCGCTCTTTTCGGCGCATCCCTGCAAGGTCATTTTTCAATTTTTCAACGTTTAAAAGGGGAGGTCGCCCTCATCCTCGATCATGGCGAAGTCGTCACCCGGCCCGCGGCTGTACTCCGGTGCGGGCGCGCCCACTCTGGGCCCCTCAGTGGGAGCTGAAAGAGTCCCTGCGTTGTCCGCCTTGCTGCCGCAAAAGTTGATGTTGTTGGCCACAACCTCCAGCACGGTGCGGTTGGTGCCATCCTTGGCCGTGTAGGTTCGGCTCTGGAGCCGTCCATCCACCGCTACCATCTGGCCCTTGTGCAGCCACTTGTAGGCGAACTCCGCGGCCTTCTCCCACGCGATGACAGGTATCCAGTCCGCCTGACTCTGCCCGTTGGCGTCCCTGCGCCCGCGGTCAACAGCCAGGGTGAACGTCGCCACCTGCTTGCCCGTGTTGGTCTGCCGCAGCTCCGGGTCCCGGGCCAGGCGGCCCTGCAATGCACAGATATTCAGCATCAGATCATCACCACCACATTGCCGCTCTCGATCAGGTCGGCCAGCTTCTCGCCCAGATAGGCGGCAATGTTGCGCTTTGCCTCCAGCTTCCACGCACCGCCGTCAGCCTCGTACAGCGCCGGGCGGCCCTCTTTGTCAAGGCGCAGCAGGAAGTCGCTGGCGGGCTGCTCGACCTCAAGGAAAGTGCGGTAGGGCTGCAGGTGGACGATGGGCTGCACCGTCTGCTGTTCCTTCAGAACCGCGCCGGTGCGGACGCTGACCTCTTGGCTGATTCCGTTGTCCACACTGGACACGCCCTGATTCACGTCGATACGGCTCAGCAGCGCCAGCAGATAGTCGCGGTCCTCGGTGACGGCGTACAGGCTCTGCAGCTCCACAACGGCCTTCTCCTGGCTCATGCTCTGGTTGACGGTAATGTCCGGCACGTCGCTCACCGCCTCATACAGCGGCAGGCGGCTGTACTGTGCGTAGTCGCGGCCCGTGTAGGTGCTGTCCACTACGACCCGCCGGGCGCTGTCCACACGCACATACAGCAGCGATGCCTGGGCGACGCCCTCGGTGCGGATCAGCTTGACCAGCGCCTCCAGCGTGTCCACCGAGTACCGCACCGGGGACGGGATCTCCGGCCTGACCTCGTGCAGATTGGCGGAGCAGAACTGATGCCCGTTGCGCGTTTCCAGGGTGAAGGGGGTCGCCAGCTCCACAATACGGTTAATAGCGTCTTTCAAAAAGCTGTTTTCCATTGTCTTGTCCTTTCTGTGTGTTAATACCCGGCACGGCCTACGCGGGCCATAGCCGGTACGGGGGCTTCGTCTCCGTCCATGTCCACCTGTCCGGGCACCTGCGGCGTCATCTCGGCCAGCAGCAGGCTGCCGTCCCGCGCCTTGGTAATGCACAGGGACGTGCGCACCGGCTGGATCGGCGCGAGGGTGGTCTTTGCCTGCGCATCCATGCCGATCTGCTGGCGGTAGTCATCCGGCGCGAACGTCAGCGTGATGGTGATCTTGCGCTTGGCCGTGGCGTTGGTGTTGGGGTCCATGATGTTCGCCACGACCCGCTCAACCTCGTAATCGGTGATTTCAGCAATCGCGCCCATCGCCATCTCCAGCACGCTCTTTTTGTTTACGATCTGGGGCATTACTCATCACCTCCAACTTTTTTGTTCTCGCCCTTATAATGCCGCTTCATCATGATATAAGCGGCCTTCTCGGCCTCAAGGTCGTCAGGGTGTTCTCTGCGCATCCTCTCGATCAGTTCATCGCGCCAGAAATGCAGAGCCGCGCACAAAAAAGGGATATCCGGGCCAGACATTCCCGCCTCGCCGTTCAGCGCCGCGAGGACGACATCCAACGCCTCTTCTTGGACGGCATCCATCTGTTTGGGGCTTACTTCTCCGCCCAGAACTTGCGTCTTAATAATGTTATCGACGCTTTGCAGCCTGGGCTTATACCATACATTCATCGTTTGCATCCTCCTAAAAACTAAATTTCTTCCCCAAACACCTCGGCGAAGCTGCCGGGGCCATGGAGATTATCAAAAGCAAATTGTGCCGCCTGTTCCAACTCCCGCCGGGCACCGGGGTCAAAATGGACACCCAGGGGCGGCTCATTGTGATGGGCGTGGCACAGCCAGACCTTGAGGCCGTACCGCTCAGACAACTCGCGCCGTCCGCGCCCGAATAGGATGTGGTGCTCCTCCAGGCCGCGCGTGGTGCGAAGATTGTAGCGCTTGCGGCACAGGTAGCACTCTTTATCGCTTTGCAGTATGCTTTTTGCCACGGCGCTCCTCCAGTCCGTTGACGGCATCCACCGCCTGGCGCACATCACCAACAGGCAGCTCCACCGTCGTCCAGCGGAAGCCGCACATCATGCAGACGCGGCGGCGGTATATCCGCCGGGTCCCCTTGGCGCGGGTGTCGATGACGCGCACCTGGCTGCTGTTGCACTTAATGCAATCCATCGGCACGCCTCCAGTCCCGGTACTGCTCGGTGGTTTCGGCGTCGTCAACACCGGCCTCGGCCAGCCGGTCAAAGATGCGCTCAATGAAGTCGTGCATCTGCTGCCGGGTAAAGCTGCTGCTGCCCAGGCCGAGCCGGGCCATGCAATAGCCGTTGTCCAGCAGCTCCACCATCTGCACAACGCGGTATGTGTTGCGCAGGGCGGGCAGGGCCTTGACCGGCACGCGCCAGGTCTCCACCTCTGCGCCGAACTCGCCCAGCAAGTCCAGATAGCACTGTTCGGCGGTCACCCCGCCGGGCGTGTCGCCGCTCAACGCCAGCGCCAGCCTGTTCAGCAGCGCCCACATGAGGCGGTTCTGATCCAGTGTGCGCTTGTTCTTCACCGGGCGGATGTCGATCTCCACGCATAGGGGCTGCCCCCGCGCGCGGCGCTCCAGTTCGGCGTGCATCCGCTGGGCCTCCAGGCGATACGCACCGTCAATCGTCAGCCCGTCCATGTCGTTGACTAAGGGCTGGCCCGTGGGAATATACCAGGCGGCCACATGGGCGATTAGCTGGCTTGCCATGTAATCACGCTCCCGTCACGCTTGCGCACCCTCAGCGAGGCCACGCTGCCGTCACCGTTGTAGGTGATGTCGTCCAGGGTGAGGGCGTCGTCCAGGACGTAGCGCTCAATGATGTTGGTGCCGGGCTTGCCCTGGGGGACGATGTGGACCTTGCTGGCCGGGATGCGCAGCGGCGGCAGGTTCAGCACCCCCGCGCCGATGCTCCAGGCGGCAGCAGCGGCCAAAAAGCTGCCGTCTGCCTCGTTGGTGGGCGCGTCGCTGCTCACGCGGTAGGTGCTGGGGCAGGGGGCGTCCTTTGTGATGTCGGCCAGGGCCACGGCGCAGTACAGATACCGCCCACAAACATAGTGCCGTACACTGTAGCCAGCCAGCCCGCCGGGCATACGCTCACAGCACTCCTCCAGATGGGCACGCACGGCGTTGACATCCGGCCACAGCTTGATGCGCACGCCCTCGGCGTCCACCTCCAGGATGCTGAGCGTGACCTCGTCAGCTGTCAGCAGGGCGAGGTTTTTGGGGGTCTCATTCTTCTCCATGTTTATCCTCCATTTCCGGGCCGATGTAGGCACCGGCCTCATTGTAGTTCTTGGGGTCCGCCATCGGGCTGTCCCATCCGCACATAGCCCCGCCGTACATGGCAGCGGCCTGGGCACGGGTGACGCCCGCCGCTTCGTTCAGTGTGTCCACAGCCTCTTGCGCCACCACACCGAACAGGGCGCGCTCCCCGCGCACGATGCGGACGATGTTGTTAGTGTAGCGGCTGCGGGCGTAGGCGTAGGCGGGCAGCCCCGCCTCATCATAGGTCATTTTCATGGCTTCGGTCTCCTTTTTCGGTTTTGGCCGCTTGCACGGCATACCGGCGGCAAGCGTCGGGTGTTTCTTTTTCCAGCTGCACACCCTATGCCGGATTGCCTCGTGCGTCACCGGCTGGGTGTAGCCCATCATGCTGCGCACGGTACTGATCGGCGCGCCGCCGTAGTAGTACAGGATGCTTTCCAGCATCACCTCCGGCGGCACAGGGTTGTAGATGCGCTCAACAGACGGGCCGCAGGATCGCTTATTCTGAGGATGCGCCGCGCGGAAAGCGTCAAGACTGGCATAGCCCAGACTTTCCAGCAGGGTGCCCTCATCCACATACAGGCACTCGGCGCAGATTCTCAACTGGCGGCGGGCGTTGGTGCAGTTCCTAAGCCTGGATTGCACCCAGGCCAGATCATCCGTTGTCATCAGCAGATCTGTCTTGCCAGCGCGGTGGCCGGGATGCGCTTGTCGCGCCCGGCCCCGATCCAGCCATCAAAGTTGCGGCAGACCTTGCGCGCGGCGTAGGGGTCTGTGCCGTAAACGATGTGTGCGGCCTCGGGCACTGTCACCAGCTCGCCCGCAGCCTCATGCCGGATGCGCTCCAGCGCATCCCGGTAGCCTTGCTTTTCGCGTGCCATGCTTACCTCCTTTGTGTATCCACGGCCAGGTCGCCCGCCAGCGACTTGGCCTTTTCGATTGTCCTTACCAGCTCGTGCGCTTTATCAAGGGCTTCATCCATGCCGTCCAGCTTGACGGCTACGGTTATAGCTGCAGCCACCTTCTCGGGAGGTGAGGCGGGGAACAGCAGCTCCTGAGGGGTTGTGTGCAGGGCCTGCGCAATAGCGGCGACCTTGGACAGCGGCAGATCGACCTTGCCCAGCTCGACCTGTGACATCATCGACCTGCCTTTGTAGCCGACGGCCCGGGCCAGCTCCTCCAGCGTCAGCCCGTTGGCAATGCGAAGCTGACGGATCCTGTCGTACACTCCGTTCATCTGTATCAACTCCTTTGCGTGTCCAAGGTGGACACAATCATCAGCGCACATTTATTGCGCATTTTTCTGTTAGATACTGTTAGATAGTGTTAGATAGTGCGAGATAGTGTATTTTAATTCCACTACCTTGCAAAAAAAATTTTGTCTTTTTGCTCCAGCGTAAATCCCAGCATTTGGGAGATTTTGTCCACTTCGCTGACTTTAAACTCCGTATCATTGTCGATTTTTAATTGAAGCGTGTAGGCTGCGATACCTAACGCCTTGGCTATTGTCTTATAAGTTAGTCCTGCTTCCTTGATAGCAGCACGCAAAGCTTTTGTATCGGTCATATCTCCATCTCCTGTTGTGTGTTTTTATTCCACTATCATATTAGCACCCTCACTATCCCATGTCAAGTTTTTTTGCTGTGTTTTATCAAAAAAACTTGAATGGAATTCCACGATGTGCTATGATACAAGTGAAAGAGGTGAATATATGTCAACCATTTATGAAAGAATCCGTGCCCGCCGCATTGAACTTGGCCTCACTGTGGAGGAGCTGGCAAAAAAAATGGGTTATAAGGATAAATCATCTATTAGCAAAATCGAAAACGGAAAAGCCGATATTCCGCAGTCAAAGGTCATCGCATTTGCGCGTGCATTGAATACTACTACTGCGTATTTGATGGGGATTGACACTGCGAAAGAGATATCCATCCCCGCCGGGTTCCAGCCACTGCCGAAGCGGGACCGCATTCCGCGTGTGGGGCAAATCGCCTGCGGCACACCCATCCTCGCGGAGGAGAATGTCGAGGCCTACGATGAAGTCCCCAGCGATTGGCACGCCGACTTCACGCTGCTATGCCAGGGCGACAGCATGGAGCCAAAAATCAAAGACGGCGATGTCGTAGCCATTCACAGCCAGCCGATGGTCGAGAACGGCGAGGTCGCTGCCGTCCTGATCGATGGCGAGGCCACCCTCAAGCGCGTGTTTCTTTTCGATGATCATATCGAGCTCCGCGCCGAAAACCCCACATTTCCGACTATCCTGCGCATCGGCGAGGATATGAACACCATCACCATCGAGGGCAAGGCCGTTGGCCTATGCCGCAAACTGTAAAGGATGTGTTTCACATGGGCCTCAGATTCCGCAAAAGTGTAAAAATCGCCCCGGGCGTGCGGCTGAACTTGAACAAGAACAGCACAAGCGTCTCGTTCGGCGGCAAGGGCGCACACTATACCGTCAGCTCCAACGGGCGTAGGACGGCATCTGTGGGTATCCCCGGCACTGGGATTTCATACAGCGCTTCTACATCATCGGGCAAGGGCGGCAAGGCAAGGGACACCGCTAAGTCATCCGGCGGCAGCAGCTCCGGCCGCGGGGACAATGACAAAAATGGCTGCCTCTGGTTGCTGCTGGGTATCGCACTCCTGCCGATTCTTCTGACTTACTGGCTGTGGACCACGGACATGTTCAAGCTCAGCAAGAAAGCCCGCGCCGGCATTATAGCAGTAATGTGGGCCGTGCTTATCATCCTCGGGATTGTTGGCGGCAATAATAAAGAGAGCACCCAACAGCCGCCGATGCCAACCGCGACAATCGCCGCCGAGACGCCACAGCCCACAGCCGCGCCGACCGCCACACCGCAACCCACCGCGACCCCGACGCCAGAACCTACAGCCACGCCGGAGCCCGCCGAGGCCAAGCCCACCATGGTCTACATCGCCAACAGCGGCACAAAATACCACCGCCTCCCGAGCTGCAGCGGCATGGAAAATCCAACCGAGGTGACACTTGAGCAGGCCGAGTCTTGGGGTTATACGCCTTGTAAACGTTGTTATTAAGTATAACAAAAAAACGCTCACAGTGCGCCAACACCGTGAGCGTATAGATCAGCGTGTCCAGAGTGGACACAATACCGACCAGCAGGGGAAGAGGCCACCCTCAAGCGCGTATATTATGACGGCAGCACCATCACATTAGTCCCTGCCAACAGTGCCTACCGGCCAAAGATGTACAGTGGGCCTAAGCTAGATAACATCCAAATCGAAGGGCTTGTCACAGGCTACACCCATTGGTTTTAGGCAAAGCTGTTGGCCTGTGCAGGAAGTTGTAACAAACCGCAACAGCGGTATAAAATAGGAGGTACTTATTATGGGCATTTTTGACACGCTTCAGGAGGAATCCACATTTTCCAGGGCATCCGGCAATAACTACCACTACGTTGTGCTGCAAGTCATTCTGAAAGAAAAATTTATCGGAACCGGCTCCGGCAATCTGACGGAATTGGAAAAAGTCATCAATGAGCAGGCCGCAAAGGGATATCGCCTGCACACGATTTCTACTACCAGCAGCGGCAGCAAGGGCCTGATGGGCGGTGACCGTATTCAGGCAACTATGGTATTTGAAAAACTGGAGTAACAGCTGCAAACTGAGTTCGGAAAGCTTCTCCAAACACACCCACACCACTTTAAAGGAGAGCGCCCATGCCCAACAGCTTTGAATTTTTGATTTACAATACCACCGAGGGTGATGTTTCTGTCAACGCCGTTGTGCGGGACGAAACCATCTAGCTGACGCAAAAGGCCACGGCGCAACTGTTTGATTGCTCCGCAGACAACATCTCCCTGCATCTGAAAAACATTTACCAGAGCGGCGAATTGGCCGAGGAAGCAACTGCCGAGGATTTCTCGGTAGTTCAAAAAGAAGGCCGCCGCAACGTGATCCGCCGCACAAAGTTTTACAACCTTGATGCCATTAAAAAATCAGCTAAAGCTTAAAATAAAAAAGCCCCGCCGGGCAGGCCGGCAGGGCAGGGGATCGTCAACCGATATTCAGTTTTGCTTTCAACGCATCCTGCAGCACACCGGAAAAATTCACGTGCGCTTCTTCCGCGGCCTCGTTCAGCCATGCCGGGATGCTCAGTGTCTTTTTGACAGGCTTCTGCTGCTTTTTGTAGGCGGCCTCATCAAAGGGAATCATCGTTACAAAATCGCCGGGCTCCGTGCGGATGTCGGCAGGGCTGCTGGGCTTCGGGTAGACCTTGCAATCCTCCAGCATCAGGCCGATGGCCTCCTGCGTCATAGCTACGGCCTCGTTCATGTCATCGCCCTGCGTAAAGCAGCCTTCTACATCGGGCACGGTAACCGAATAGCCGACTTCCTCGGGATGAAATACAGCGGGATAAAAAACGAAACGCATAAAATAGCCCCCTTGGGGGCGGGGATCACTTTTTGATCCCCGCCAGTTTTAAAATGTTTTTCTCGGTTCCCGGTTTAAGGTCTTTCGCATGGAAGGGAACAATGGTTGTTTTGCCTGTGACCGGGTTCCTGTACTTGCGGTGCGAACCGTTGGAGCTGACATATTCAAAGCCATTGGCTTCCAGCAGCTTCACGATTTCTCTGGGCGTCATCGGCATCTTGGTTTCCCTCCGTTCTGTATCTATTATATACGTATTTTACGTATTTGTCAATAGAAAGTTACGTATTTTACGTAAGTTTTATAAAAAAACGCCCACGGCGCTACCAACACCGCAGGCGTTCAAGATCAGCGTGTCCGGAGTGGACACAATACCGACCAGCATCCGTATTGTACCACCTCCGGACACGCTTGTCAAAGTGTATCGTAAGGAGGTTTTTACATGGCAAAAACGAAAAAACGTGCGGACGGCCTGATCGAGCGCTGCCGCGTCATTGATGGCAAGACCCGCCACTTCTATGGCCGCACCGCAAAGGAGGTGCAGGCCAAGCTCGACGCGGCCCTTATAGAGGCCAGCACCCGCCGGGACAGGGGAGACCCCTTCTGCGAGGTCGCAGAGGCGTTCTGGCGCGCCAAGGAGCCGTGCATCAAGTATGGCTCCCGCCGGGGCTACCGCCACAAGGTGGAGCTTGCCAAGGGCTGGTTTGAGGGGCAGGGCATGCGCGAGATCACCAGCACCGACATCAACCGCGAGCTGATGCACATGGCCGCGCAGGGCTACGCCTATAAAAGCATTGCCGGGCAGAAGTCGGTGCTCTCCCTGATCTGGCAGTATTGGTGCGCCGAGATGCACGGCGACGCGAACCCTTGCACGTTGCTCAAGCTGCCGCAGGGCCTGCCCCAGACCAAGCGCCGCGCCCCCACAGAGCAGGAGATCGCCGATGTTAAGGCCCACCCCGAGGGCTTCGGCCTCTGCCCGGCCATCATGATGTACGCCGGCCTGCGTCTGGGCGAGGTGATGGCGCTGCAGAAGAAGGACCTCGCTGACGGCGCGATCCGCGTGTGCAAGGCCGTGGTCTGGCATAACAACTACCCCGAGCTGGAGGAGCCAAAAACCGACAGCGCCTACCGCACCGTGCCGATCCTCAAGCCCCTGCAGGATGCGCTCGGCAGCCGACTTGCCGATCTGGCCGATGATGATTTCATCTTTGGCGGCAAAAAGCCCATGACGAAGAGCCGATACCAAAACGCCTGGCTTCAATACTGCATCGGCATCGGCCACGCCCACGACAGCGGCAAGCGCTATAAAACCGGCAAGAAATCGAAGGACGGTGCGCCCCTGTACAAGACGATCATGGAGCCGGACTTCACCGCGCACCAGCTCCGGCACGAGTTCGCCAGCACGCTGGTACAGTGCGGCATCAGCCCGCAGGTCGCCAAGGAGCTGATGGGCCACGCCGACATCCTGACAACCCAGCGCTGGTACGCCGAGGCCAAGGCCAGCGCAGTCGATGAAGCCACACGGATCCTCAACGCACACTTCACCGCATAAACCGCATTGGTTCGTATATTTTTCGTAAACAATCAATCTTCCACACCACAGCGCACATTGTAACAAATTCAAATCTCTCTTACTCCGCCAAATCAGCCGATATTTAACGCTAGCGCGTTGAATATCGGCTGATTCTTTTTATGCTTTCCGTTCGTAACTATTCGTAAAAAACGCCCTAAAGCACCAGAAAACGCAACGGGTGCCTACGTCGGTGCCTACACACAATCTTCGTATCGTACTACCGTTTCCGTACCATCCCGGAAACGGTTTGTCTCCAACCTCTCTCCGCATTTTTCAAACACTTTCCCCGATAAACGTAAAAATTTATCAGGGAAGTGTTGTTATTCTTAACATTTTCTTCCTTTTCTGCCCGTGCCTTGCAATCCCGCGCCAAATCCGCTATACTCATTCTATACCATTTTATAAGTGAGGTGTCCGTTATGCGGTTATTTGATGTGCTCGGCCCGGCCATGACGGGGCCGTCCAGCAGCCACACGGCGGGTGCGGTGCGCATCGGCAGCACGGCGCGGCGGCTCCTGGGGGAGCAGCCTGCCGAGGCCGAGATCCTGCTTTACGGCAGCTTTGCCGCCACGGGGCGCGGCCACGGCACGGACCGGGCGCTTGTCGCCGGGCTGCTGGGCATGCAGCCGGACGATGACCGCATCCCGCACAGCTTTTCCATTGCCAAGGAGGCCGGGCTGCACTTTAAGATCGGCACCACAAACCTGCGCGGTGCGCACCCCAACACGGCGGTGCTGCGGCTGACCGGTGCGTCGGGCCGTAAGCTCGAGGTCGTCGGCGCGTCCATCGGCGGCGGGCGGATCAACATCTGCCAGATCGACGGCATCACGACGAATTTTGGCGGAGACCACAACACGCTGATCGTCCACAACCAGGACACGCCCGGCCATGTGGCAGCCGTCACCACCTGTTTGAGCCAGCACGGCGTCAACATTGCCACGATGCAGCTCTACCGCTCGACGGCGGGCGGCTACGCCGTCATGGTGCTGGAGTGCGACGAGCCTATCCCGGACGAGATCGCCGGGCAGCTGGGCAGCCAGCCGGGCATCGTCAAGGTCACGATTCTGAATCTGTAAGGGGGCGGGAAAGATGGCATTTTCATCCGTGCATGAGATGATCGACCTCTGCAAGGAGAGCGGCAAGCCGCTGTATGAGGTCATCCTTGAGAGCGATCTGGCCGAAAGCGGCCTGACCCGCGCCGAAAGCGAGGCCGAGATGCACCGTCTGTGGGCAGTCATGCAGGCCACCAGCGACGGCTACTGCGGTGCAGACCGCTCGATGAGCGGCTTTGCGGGCGGCGACGCGGCCAAGGTCAACGCGGCAGCGGCGCGCGGCGTGCTCTACGCCGACGGCTACTTTGCCGACGTCATGGCCGAGGCACTGAAAACCGCCGAGTGCAACGCCTGCATGAAGCGCATCGTGGCCGCGCCCACAGCGGGAAGCTGCGGCGTGCTGCCTGCGGTCCTGCTGCCGCTGCAGCGACGCGGGCTGGCCGACGAGGCCGCCGTGCACCGCGCCCTGTATATCGCTGCCGGGTTCGGGCAGGTCGTTGCCGCGCGTGCCACGCTGGCCGGGGCCGAGGGCGGCTGTCAGGCCGAGGTCGGCGCGGCCAGCGGCATGGCCGCCGCGGCGCTGGTGGACATCAAGGGCGGCACGGCCGAGCAGTGCGCCGAGGCGTTCGCCATGGCGCTGACCAACCTTGAGGGCCTTGTCTGCGACCCCGTGGCAGGTCTTGTGGAGATCCCCTGCATCAAGCGCAACGTCATCGGTGCCATGAACGCGGTCTCTGCCGCCGACATGGCGCTGGCCGGGGTCGTGGGGCACATCCCCGCGGACGAGGTCATTGACGCGATGGCCGAGGTCGGCAACGCGATGAGCAAGGACCTGCGCGAGACCGGCATCGGCGGTCTGGCCGGCACCCCCACGGGCCGCGCCATCTGCGAGATCGTGACGATGGACAACGGGGAAGAGGAAGATTGATATTTTACGGCGGTAAACCGGCGGGCACACAGCACCGCAACCACTGCCCCAACTGCCTGACCAGCCTGCATCTGGACAATGAACCCGGGGACCGCGCCGCGGACTGCGGCGGGCAGATGCAACCCGTGGCCGTCTGGGTGCGCAAGGGCGGCGAGTGGGCCATCATCCACCGCTGCCGCCTCTGCGGCAAACTGACATCCAACCGCATCGCCGCGGGGAGGGGCGTATGCGGTAATGCGGGGTGTCGGGGACGCCGACCCCTGCACTGACCCCGACACAACTTTCCTTTACAAATTTCGCCAATGTGCTATACTGAATAAAAAACATCAGGAGGAAATTCTTATGAACGTGAACGATCCGCGCTGGGCGTCCATTGACGCCTTTGTGGAGGAAAACCGCGACAACATCCTGCGCGACATCACCCGTCTGGTGGCCGTGCCCAGCGTGGAGGGCGCACCCGAGCCGGGCGCACCGTTCGGCCCCGGCCCCAAGGCCGCGCTGGCCAAGGCGCTGGAGATCGCCGACGAGCTGGGCCTGGACGCCTTCAACGCCGACAGCTACATCGGCTGGGCCGAGACGGGCAGGATCGCCGACGGCCAGAAGTTCCTGGCAACCATCACCCACACCGACGTTGTGCCCGAGGGCAACGGCTGGGACGCCGACCCCTACACGGTCCGCGTGCGGGACGGCTGGTTGCTGGGCCGCGGCGTGGCCGACGACAAAGGCCCAAGCATCCTCTGCCTGTACGCGCTGAAGTACCTGAAGGACAGCGGCGCGGTGCTGAAATACCCCGTGCGTGCCCTGCTGGGTGCCAACGAGGAGACGAACATGCACGACGTAGACTACTACGCCGAGCATTACCCGATGCCCGCCTTCTGCTTTACGCCGGACGCCGAGTTCCCGGTCTGCAACGGCGAGAAGGGCGGCTTCAACGGCGAGCTCGTCAGCCCGAAGTTTGAGAACGGCATCATCACGGCGTTCGAGGGCGGCGTCGCCCACAACGCCGTGCCGGACCGCGCTTCCTGCACGGTGCAGGTCGGCGCGGGCGCACTCGTCCAGACCGAGGGCGTGACCTTCGAGGCAGGGGAGGGCGGTGCCACCGTCATCCGCGGCTGGGGCAAGAGCGGCCACGCCGCCATGCCCGAGGGCACGGTCAACGCCATCAGCCTGATCGTCAACTGCCTGCTCAAGAGCGGCGTCTGCACCCCGCAGGAGGAGGCCTACCTGAACGTGCTGCACACGCTGCACGCCGACACCGACGGCAGCGCGCTGGGCATTGCGGCGGACGACGGCCTGTTTGACCCGCTGACCATCATCGGCGGCACGATCGAGATGGCTGACGGCGTCATCCGCCAGAGCTTTGACTGCCGCTACCCGACGAACACCGACCCCGAAAAGATGACTGCCGCCATCAGGAAGGTCTGCGGCGGCGCGGCCACGCTGGAGAACGTCAGCAGCCGCGTGCCGTTCTACATCGACGCGGACAGCCCGGCCATCCAGACGCTCATCAACACCTACAACGACGTCACCGGCGAGGGCAAGAAGCCCTTTACGATGGGCGGCGGCACCTATGCGCGCCACTTCCCCTATGCCGTCAGCTTCGGCCCCGAGCACACCGACATTGAGATCCCGTCCTTTGCGGGCCCGATGCACGGCGCGAACGAGGGCACCCCGTTTGAGAAGCTCATTGAGGCGCTGAAGATTTATATTCTGGCGCTGCTGCGGCTGCAGGAGATCGAGCTGTAAATAAAAGCAGGGACCGGGCATGTCCGATCCCTGCGGTATCACCCCTGGCAGACCGACATCTGCCAGGGGTTTTCTTTGTAGGATTGTTAATTTTTATACAGCCTTTTATTCTGCGGCGATTGCCCAAATTGTTGCAAATCTTGCGTGTTCGATGCAAAATCGACCTTTTGTCATACTTGGTTGCTTGACATGCTTTTGAAAAATGGTACAATAAATCCGTATAGTTATCCACCACGGGCGGGGGAGCAGAAATCCCGTCCGCGGCGAGAAAAATCAGAGAAACGGGGGAAATCAGATTGTTCAAGTCCCTAAAGCGCTCTGCCAAGGGTGCTGCCGTACCGCACACGAAGGCGACAGCCGGGCAGCCGACCAACAAGATGCCGGTGCCCGAGCACGTCGTCATTCCCATGTCGATGCACATCGGCGCGCCCGCGGAGCCTGTCGTCAAAAAAGGCGACACCGTCATGGTCGGTACCGTGATCGGCAAGGCCGGCGGCTTTGTATCCGCCAATATCTACTCCAGTGTGTCCGGCACTGTGCAGGACATTGCACCGCTGCGCATGGTCAACGGCGCGATGACGACGGCTGTCGCCATCAAGACCGACGGTGCGCAGACCGTTGATCCGGCCTGTGTGCCGCCCGTCGTCACCGACAAAGCCAGCCTGCTGGCTGCCGTGCAGGCCTGCGGCCTGGTGGGTGTCGGCGGTGCCGGCTTCCCGACGCATGTCAAGCTGGCGGCCAACACCATCGACACGCTGCTCATCAACGCTGCCGAGTGCGAGCCCTACCTGACCACCGACTGCCGCGAGATGCTGGAGTGCAGCGACACGATCATCTCCGGCATCACCGCTGTCATGAAGTACTGCGAGATCCCGCACTGCATCATCGGCATTGAACGCAACAAGCCCGAGTGCATCGACCTGCTCACCTCGCTGACCCGCGAGATGAAGGGCGTCGAGGTCAAGGGCCTGCCGATGCGCTACCCGCAGGGCGCCGAGAAAACGCTCGTCGAGACCTGCACCGGGCGCGAGGTGCCGCAGGTCGGCCCCTCCGGCAAGCCGGGCCTGCCCGCCGACGTGGGCTGCGTCATCATGAACGTGACGAGCGTCTCCACGCTGGGCAAGTTCCTCAAGACCGGCATCCCGCTGGTGACGAAGCGCGTCACCGTCGAGGGCGACGCCATCGCCAAGCCCCAGAACATCGAGGTGCCCATCGGCACGCTGTACCGCGACGTCATCGACGCCTGCGGCGGTGTCAAGGAGGGCGTCGAGCTGGGCAAGATCATCTTCGGCGGCCCGATGATGGGCGGCGCTGCACCCAGCGCCGACTTCCCGGTGCTCAAGCAGAACAACGGCCTGCTGCTGTTCAGCAAGAAGGCCGCCGCGCTGCCCGAGCCGTCCGCCTGCATCCGCTGCGGGCGCTGCATCGAGGCCTGCCCGATGGGTCTGGAGCCCGTCGTCATTGCGCAGGACTTTGCCAACAAGGACTTTGCTGCGCTGAAGGCACGCTGCGTGGATCTCTGCGTAGCCTGCGGCAGCTGCACCTATGCCTGCCCGGCCAAGCGCCCCGTCAGCCAGACGATGGGCCTTGCCAAGGGCTGGTACATGGCCGAGCTGCGGAAAGGAGGCAAATAACCCATGGAAGATCGTCTGATCGTTACCGCCTCGCCGCATATCCGCGATACATCCACCACCCGCGGGCTGATGGGCAATGTTGTCATTGCGCTGCTGCCCGCCGTGCTGGCCGCGGGTCTGATCTTCGGCGTGCAGGCGCTGGTGCTGGTCGCTGTGACCACCCTGGCCTGTGTGGCGTTTGAGTACATTTATGAAAAGCTGCTGAAAAAGCCCAACACCGTGGGCGACCTGTCCGCCGTTGTCACCGGCATCATTCTGGCGCTGAACATGCCCGTGAGCATGCCGCTCTGGATCGCCGTTGTCGGCGCGTTCATCGCCATCGTCATCACGAAGCAGCTGTTCGGCGGCCTTGGCTACAACTTCGCCAACCCCGCGCTGGTGGGCCGTATCGTGCTGTTCCTCGGCTTCACCTCCCGCATGACTGCCTACGTCTACCCCGACATGGCCGTTGACGCGCTGGCCTCCGCCACGCCGCTGGCCGTGCCCGACAAGACCACGCTGCCCCTGCTGGACGTCTTTTTGGGCTTCCACGGCGGCATGATGGGCGAGGTCTGCGTGCTGGCCATCCTGCTGGGCTTCGCCTATCTGGTTGCCACCCGGACCATCCAGGCCACCATCCCCGTGACCATCGTTGCCACGGTCTTTGTGCTGACTGCGCTCAACACCGGCAGTGCCTACACCGCCCTGATCGAGTGCATGTCCGGCGGTCTTTTGTTCGGTGCTGTCTTTATGGCGACGGACTACGTGACCAGCCCGTTCACCACCAAGGGCAAGCTGTTCTACGGCGTGTTTATCGGCCTCATCACCTTCCTCATCCGCCACTTCGGCTCGATGAATGAGGGCATGAGCTACGCCATCCTGCTGGGCAACCTGATGACCCCGTGGTTCAACGCCTGGGGCCACCAGACGCCGCTGGGCTACAAAAAGCCCAAAAAAGCCAAGAAAGGCGGTGCGGAATAATGGCTGAAAAGCAAACCACCGAGAAGCAGAGCACTTTCAAGGAGCTTGTGCTGCCCGTCATCGTGCTGGTCGTCATCTGCCTGGTCTGCAGCGCGCTGCTGGCTGTGCTGAACGACATCACCGCCCCCATCATTGCGGAAAACACCCAGGCCGAGACCCTGGCCGCCTATGTCTCCGTCCTGCCCGAGGGCACGACCACCGACAGCATGACTGCCATCGACGGTCTGACCACCGCCAGCGTCGAGGGTGCTGTCAAGACCGCGAACGGCGATGTCGCCGTCAAGGCTGCGGCCTCCGGTTACTCCGGCAAGGACGTCACGGTCTACGTTGCCTTTGACGCCGAGGGTGCCATTTCCGGTATCTCCATCGACGGCTCCACCCAGACCACCGGCATCGGCTCCAAGGTCTCCGGCGATTCCTTCGCCTCCGGCTTTATCGGCTGGAACGGGGGAGAGGTCGCCTCCGGCAGCCCTGTGGACAGCATTGCCGGCGCAACGTATTCCAGCAACGGCGCGTTCAACGCCATCAACGCAGCCATCGACTGCTACAACAATGAGATCAAGGGGGTGCAGTAACGATGAACGAAAAACCGAGCAAGTGGAAGGTTTTTACCGCGGGCATCATCCGTGAGAACCCCGTTCTGCGCCTGGTGCTGGGCTGCTGCTCCGCACTGGCTGTCACCACCACCGTTTCCGGCGCTGTGGGCATGGGCCTGGCCATGACGTTCGTTCTGGTCTGCTCCAACATCGTTATCTCGGCACTGCGCAAGGTCATTCCGGCCAAGGTGCATCTGCCGTGCTACATCGTTATCATCGCAACGTTTGTTACCGTCGTGCAGATGGTGCTGCAGGCGTTCGTGCCCGACCTGTACAAGGCGCTGGGCGTGTATCTGGCGCTGATCGTCGTCAACTGCATCATTCTGGGCCGTGCCGAGATGTTCGCCTGCAAGAACACCGTCGTGGACTCCGCGCTGGACGGTCTGGGAATGGGCATCGGCTACATCCTGACCATGCTGCTCATGTCCTCCATCCGTGAGATCATCGGCAGCGGCACCTGGCTGGGCATCACCATCATCCCCGAGAGCGTGGACCGCATGACCGTCATGAACTCCGCGCCGGGCGGCTTCTTCGTCTTTGGCTGCCTGATGGCCGGCTGTGTCTGGCTGGAGCGCAAGCTGAACAAGCCCATTGAGCGCAAGAGCTGCGGCGACGTCATGCTCGAGAAGATCGACGCCGCCAAGGAAGAACAGAAGGAGGGTGCCGCACAATGAGTTCTCAGATCGCAACGTTTGCCACCATCTTCTTCAGCATGATCCTGGTCAACAACTACGTACTGGTGCAGTTTCTGGGTATCTGCCCGTTCCTCGGCGTTTCCAAAAAGCTGGATTCCTCCGCGGGCATGGGCGCTGCCGTTATCGTCGTCATGGTCATTGCCACGGCTGTGACCTTCCCGCTGCAGATCTTCCTGCTGGATGCCTATAATCTGGGTTACCTGCAGACGATCATCTTCATCCTCGTCATCGCTGTTCTGGTCCAGCTGATCGAGATCACGCTGAAAAAGTACGTCCCGGCGCTGTATCAGTCCCTGGGCGTCTACCTGCCGCTGATCACGACCAACTGCTGCGTGCTGGGCGTCACCATTCTGGCCGTGCAGGACTACTCCGCCGTTGTGGCCGAGTTCGGCTTCGGCCTGGCCTACGCTGAGGCGCTTATCTGCGCCGCCGGTGCGGGCGTCGGCTTCCTGGTCGCCATGCTGCTGTTCTGCGGCGTGCGTTCCCGCGTCGAGGCCGCCAACCCGCCGGAGAGCTTCAAGGGCCTGCCCATCACGCTGGTTTCTGCCGCTATCACCTCCCTGAGCTTCATGGGCTTTGGCGGTCTGGTCGAAAACATCATCAACGCGATATTCTAAGAAAGGGGAATGGAGAGAATGAACCCGATCGTATTTGCTATCGTTGTCGTGGTGGTGCTGGGCCTGGCCGGCGGCGTGATCCTCGTGCTGGCCTCCAAGTTCATGGCTGTGTATGAGGACCCGCGCATCGCGCAGGTCACGGAATGTCTGGCCGGCGCCAACTGCGGCGGCTGCGGCTACGCCGGCTGTGCCGACTACGCCAAGGCCATCGTGGAGAACGGTGCCCCCACCTTCAAGTGTGCCCCGGGCGGCGACAAGACTGCCGACGCCATCAACACCATCATGGGCAATGCCACCGACGACCGCCCCAGCCTGCGCGCCACCGTCATCTGTGCGGGCGGCGAGAACTGCGGCAAGCGGTTTGACTACCAGGGCATCCAGACCTGCGCTGCTGCGGCCTCCATTGCGGGCGGCCCCAGCGCCTGCGCCTATGGCTGCCTGGGTCTGGGCGACTGCACCCGCGCGTGCAAGTTTGACGCCATCCACGTCATCAACGGCGTGGCCGTCGTGGACCGCAAAAAGTGCACCGGCTGCACGGCCTGCACCGTGACCTGCCCGCGCCACGTCATCCAGATGAAGCCCATTGCCCCGCAGCCCGCGGTCAAGTGCTCCAACAAGGACAAGGGCGCGCTGGTCAACAAGACCTGCAAGGTGGGCTGCATTGCCTGCGGCCTCTGCGTGCGCAACTGCCCGAACCAGGCGATCTTCCTGAAGGACAACGTCGCTGTCATCGACTATACCAAGTGCAACGGCTGCGGCACCTGCGTCAGCAAGTGCCCCAAGAAGGCCATCCAGTGGGTCGAGGGCACGCCCCGTCCCATCGACGCCCCCGTGCCCGCGCACGAGGTTCTGAAAACGCGCGTATAATTTTCAGGTAAACATCCCTGTGCTCCCCGCCAAGAATCGGCGGGGAGCTTTTTGTTTTACTAGCGCTTTCCTCCGGCTCTGTAGGGAGGGGTCTTGACCCCTCCGCAGAACCTGACGGCAGCCGCCACGCTGCACGGGCGGCAGCGATAACACCGCACTCCTGCCGCCATGTAGGGGCCGGGCATGCCCGGCCCTCAGCGTATAAGGCGAACGCCATTTCCCCGGAAAGCTACGGGCCGCACATGTGCGGCCCCTACCTATCAACTGTATTTAAAAATTTTATCAAACTATTTTTGAAAAAACCGAGACAAATTCCTAAACTTGTGCTATACTGTGTCCAGAATAACAACTCTGGTATTTTTCGGGAGGTTTACACGTATGGAAATCACCAAAGATATTTTGTATGTCGGCGTCAACGACCACCTTGTTGACCTGTTTGAGGGCCAGTACGACGTGCCCAACGGCATGGCCTACAACTCGTACCTGATCTGCGACGACAAGGTCGCCGTCATGGACAGCGTCGATGCCCATTTTACCGACGAGTGGATCACCAAGATCGCCGCTGCACTGGGCGAGCGCACGCCCGACTACTTGGTCGTGCAGCACATGGAGCCTGACCATTCCGGCTCCGTCGCCGCGTTCGCGCAGGCGTACCCCAGCACGACCATCGTCGCGTCCGCCCAGGCGTTCAACATGATGAAGGCCTATTTCGGCACCGACTACGCGGACCGCCGCGTCGTCGTCAAGGAGGGGGACACCCTGCCGCTGGGCACCCACACGCTGCACTTTGTCACCGCGCCGATGGTCCACTGGCCCGAGGTCATCATGACCTATGACGATGCAGACAAGGTCCTGTTCAGCGCCGATGCGTTCGGCAAGTTCGGCGCACTCGACGTGGAGGAGCCGTGGCTGCCCGAGGCCCGCCGCTACTTCATCGGCATCGTCGGCAAATACGGCGTGCAGGTGCAGGCCGTGCTGAAAAAGGCCGCCGCGCTGGACATCGAGACCGTCTGCAGCCTGCACGGTCCCGTCCTGCACAAGGAGCAGCTGGGCGATGTGCTGGCCGCCTACGACGCCTGGAGTGCCTACCGCCCCGAGACCGAGGGTGTGCTCGTCGCCTACAGCAGCATCTACGGCCACACTGCCGAGGCTGCCAACCGCCTGGCCGAGGCCCTGCGCGAGAAGGGCGTGGAGACGGTTGCCATGGACCTGGCCCGCTGCGATATGGCCGAGGCCGTCGCGCAGGCATTCCGCTTCAGCAAGCTGGTACTGGCCACGCCTACCTACAACGCCGATGTATTCCCCTTCATGAAGGAGTTCCTCCATCACCTGACCGAGCGCAACTACCAGAACCGCACGGTGGCCTTTATTGAGAACGGCTCCTGGGCGCCGATGGCCGCCAAGGTCATGACCAAAATGCTTGAGGGCAGCAAGAACCTGACCTACGCCGCCGCCACCGTCACGGTCCGCGGCGCGCTGAATGCCGCCAGCGAGGCCCAGCTCGCCGCTCTGGCCGATGAGCTGAGCAGGTAATCTCTCTTTTCCTCTCAACTGCAAGCCCCGCCTCACAGCGCGTCTCTCGCGCCGTGAGGCGGGGTCTTTTTGCGGGCAGGGGGGAGAGGAGGACAACAACAAAACAATTGAAAATTTGCGCTTGACAAATCCGGGCAAATCCTGTATACTATCATTTGTCAATCGCATATGGATGATTAGCTCAGCTGGTTAGAGCGCTGCGTTCACATCGCAGAGGTCGAGGGTTCGAGTCCCCCATCCTCCACCAGACAGTTCGTACTCGAACCCAATTCTTTACGGAAAAGGGTTCGGGTACGTTTTTTTATTTGCAGGGTGCCGCACACCAGACAGGAAAGAGGTAAATCCGCCATGAATTTGAAAAAAGTTCATCACATTGCCATTATCGGGAGCAACTATGAGAAATCAAGGCGCTTTTATGTGGATCTGTTAGGCTTTTCTGTCATTCGAGAAAATTACAGACCGGAACGCGATGATTACAAAATCGATCTTCAACTCGATGGGATGGAATTAGAACTTTTTATCATTAAAAATTGCCCGAAACGCCCCAGTTATCCAGAGGCTTACGGCCTCCGGCATCTTGCCTTTGCTGTAGACTCTGTCGATGATACCGTAAGAGAATTGAATAAAAAGGGCATCATAACCGAGCCGATCCGAGTCGATGCTTACACAGGCAAAAAAATGACATTCTTTTCCGACCCTGACGATCTTCCTTTGGAAATTCACGAATAAAGTCAGACCGTCAAAAAATTGCATTCTTGCCGTACTGCGTGTGTGTAGGGGCGGCCATTGGTCGCCCGCGGGGCATGACCTGCCCGAAGGAGGAGTAAGATGGTACAGGTCGATTTGATCACTGGGTTTCTCGGCTCCGGCAAGACGACGTTCCTGCGCCGCTACGTGCAGTATCTCGTCGCGCAGGGGCACAGCGTCTGCATTCTGGAAAACGACTTCGGCGCGGTGAACGTCGATGCCATGCTGCTGCAGGACCTGATCGGGGAGCACTGCGACATAGAGACGATCAGCGGCGGCTGTGACTGCGACACCCACCAGCGCCGGATGCGCACCAAGCTGATCTCAATGGCAATGCGCGGCTTTGACCGGGTCGTCATTGAGCCGAGCGGCATCTTTGACGTGGACGAGTTCTACGACATTCTGCGGGACGAGCCGCTGGAGCGCTGGTATACGCTGGGCAGCGTCATTGCCATTGTGGACGCCAAGCTGGAAAACGAGCTTTCCCCGCAGGCCGACTACCTGCTGGCCTCCGAGGCCGCCAGTGCCGGGCTTGTCGTCATGAGCCGCACGCAGCTGGCCGCGCCCGGCGAGGCGGAAGCGGTCATCGACCACCTGAACCGCGCACTGGCCGGCTGCCATTGTGCCCGCCGCTTTGGCGCGGACGATGTACTGTGCCGGGACTGGAACGCGCTGACAACCGCTGATTTTGCCCGCGTGGATCGCTGCGGCTGGCGGCAGACAAGCTACGTCAAGCTGCATTTTGACGAGCACAAGGCGTTTACCTCGCTGTATTTCCTCGAGGCCGGGCGCAGTGTCGCGCAGGTCCGGCAGGCCGCGCAGACGCTCCTGCACGACGCGAAATACGGCCATGTGCTGCGCGTCAAGGGGTTTATCCCCGACGGCGGCGGCTGGGTCGAGCTGAACGCCGCCCGCGACGCCATAACCGTACAGCCCATTCCCAGCGGTCAGGAGGTGCTGATCGTGATTGGGGAAGGGTTGGATAAGGCCGCGATTGAGGCGGCTGTGAGGGGCTGCTAGGCGCGTCTGCGGGCGGATCGAGCGATGCGGAAATTTGCCCAGGTGACACTCGTCACTGCCGCAAACGATAAGGGCACACGCTGTATTCGCCCGCACCGCGCCGGTTGTTAAACGGTTGTGAATATTTATACACACGAATAAATATACAGACAGCAAAGCCCCGGGATTTTCTGCTTTGGAAAATCCCGGGGCTGTTGTTATTCAGGGCACATTTTCAAAAATTCCGCTTTTTCTTCTTATTCTTCGTCAAAGGCCTTCGTCCAGTTGTATTCCCGGTGCAGCGTGTGGCCGGTGTCGCTCTGGGCCTTGCGGGCGGTGTATTCGCCGATGACGGCGGACGGCATCAGCAGGGCCTTTTCGACCTCAGACTGAAAGACGAGCTTCGGATTTTTGATCCTGGGGTTCTTCATCAGGTCCTTCCAGTAGGTGTCGTAGTCCATCATGACCGACATCGCCTCAAACAGCGGGGTCAGGCTCTCATACCGGGCAATGACCTTGTTCAAAGCGTCCAAAAACTGCATGTTGGCCTTGCCCTCCATCATGCCGTCGTCCTTGCCTTTGACGTTGCGACGGCAAAAATAGGCCGTCATCTGCAAAATATCCTCGAATGCCTCCATCTGGCCGGTGGTCAGCCGGGCCGAGAGCGTGTCGCGGTCAATGTAGCGCAGCAGCGCCGCCGTGACTTCTTTCTTCGTCGCGGCATCCTCCGGCACCAGCTGGTTGACCGGCTCGGCGTCGGTCTCCACAAAGTCGGTGGTCTCGACGATGTCCGGCGTCTCGGGTGCGCCGTAGTCGTCCTCCACCTCCTCCGGCATACCGCCGGTGACGTAGATACGATAATTTTCCAGGTCCTCCAAAATTGCGCGGGACAGGTAGGGCAGGGGAGCGCTCTTGGTGCGCGCCACCGGGATGACCTTGGCGGCGTAGCGGGTGGCGACGCCCTCGAACCAGCGGCGCAGACCGCCGCAGTTGTCAATGACGTTATTCATCGTCTGGAAGAACGTTGCGTTGCCGCCGTCGATCATCTTATCATTGCCGCGCGGTGTGCCGGCCATTTTTACCATAGCATCGATGATCGTGCGCACGGCGTCCATCTCGTCCGCCGTCAGCTCGCGGATCAGCTTGTCGGGCTCTGCCTTGATCTCCAGCTCCTGGCGCAGCAATTCCGGCGTAGCACCGTAGGAATAGGGGATCGTCGTCTCGGGCACCGAGACATACTCGAGCGTCAGCACGTTCGGGTCGTCGTCCAGCGTGCCGGTCTCGGCCAGAGTCAGCTTGCCCTTCTTGCTGCGGACCCGGTTGGACATGGATTTTGTGATCTCGTTCAGCTTGTCATCGGCGACCTGCTTGTCCACCGGCTCAATGGTGACGGCAATTGCAATGACGCGCTGACGATCTTTTTCGTAGACCTCATAGTCAAAATAGATGTCGGTGTGGCCGTTGATCTCGCTCTTGGCCTTGTCAAGCACGGTGCGGCGCACGTGGGCCCAGTTGGCCGCATTGCAGTCCACCTGCTTTTTCAGCGTCTCAATGTTCCAGACCAGCGGTTCGCCCTTCTCTTTTTTGGTGATGTACAGGTTCTGGTAGCTCTTGCACAGCTCATATATTTTCAGACTATACTGGCTCTTCATCGGGAGCGTATAGGTGATATTCATCGTTGTGTAGAACTCTTTTAGCTGGATCAGGTGCGGCTTGAGCGACTGGTCGAGCGTCAGCACGATCTTGCCTGTGCCCTCGTCGATGGTCGCGCTGGAAAGCCAGCGGAACATCGTGATTTTCTGGGTGCCCGCCAGGCGGATCCACTGGACCTTGGCGTTGGCGATGTCCTCGATGTTTTTCTTGACCTGCTTGTACATCGAGCCGTTGTGCGGGTCAACGCCGCAGAGCTTCAAAAACTCGTAGATTGACATCTCGTACCGGGGCAGCTCGGTGTCCGACGGCTTGATCATCGCGAAAATGTGCAGCATCAGCTTTTGCTGGCTCAGCGAAAGGCTGTACATTGCGTTCTGGATCAGGTCGTTGGATTTGCGGACAATTGTCTGATTGCCGCGCCCGCTATAGGTAGCAACAGGGGCCGAAGGCGACGCCTTGGCAGACTTCGCCCCCTGCTTTTTGTTATGGTTGGTTTTTGGGGTCGTTTTCAACGTACTTTGGGGTGTCATTTGCAAAACCTCATCTTTACAACACGTTAACCGTATCATAGCAGATTGTGCGCGTTGTGTCAATTATTGTAACATTCAGCACATTTCCTCCGCGCCGCACAAAATCCTGTGTTCTTTTGTTTTGGGATTTTTAGCCCTATTTATATATATTTAGAAAAGTAGTATAGCTATGTCGAATATTCCAACACAAATGTGCGCTGTGTTACAACGGTGCTGTGCGCAGCATTCCAACAAAAATGTGTAAAACGCAACAATGTGCGGAGCGTAACAACGGTAAAAAAATTTTTTTGCAGGAAAATGGCGGCAAAGAAAATTTTGTGGGATTTTTAAAAAGTGTCGAGTATAACAACCCCGGGCGCGAAAAAAGGAAAAGTGAGAAATGTGCGCAGCATTCCAACAGGGCGGATGGAAAAATCCTGCCGCGGGGAAATGTGCGCTGAATAACAACCCGTGCTGAAAAATCCTTGTATTGTGCCGTCGATAACAACCCCGGCCCCTGCAGGGCAAACTGTGCGCAGACTAACAACCCACGGCAGGACGCGCCGCAAAAAAAAACGGATTTTTGCGAATTGTGCGCCGGATAACAACCGCTCTGCCCCGGAAAAAACGAATTGTGCCGTGAATAACAATACCGGCTGTGCGCTGTACGGTGGATTTTTTCAGAAATGTGCCGTCGATAACAACAGCCGCCAAAATTCTACAGTTTGGAAACTGTGCGCCCGATAACAACCCCACTGCCGGAAATGTGCGCTGGATAACAACCAGGTCCGGACATGTTTGGAAAGCAGACGAAATTCCGAAATGTGCTGTCGATAACAATAGCCGAATTTTACCCACCGCGCAAATTGTGCTGTGGATAACAACCTGCCGCCCGCAGAAAAAAGTCCGAATTGTGCGCCCGATAACAACCATTTTTTTTGCCCCGCGATGAACACCGCACCGAAATTGTGCTGCCGATAACAACCCCGCCCGCCGTAAACTGTGCGGGGGATTCCAACGCCGGCTCCCCGGAATTGTGTGCAGGATAACAACCTGTATAAAAGAGGCTGCCCGGCAAACTGTGCCGCCGATAACAATACAGCCTGTAGAAAACTGTGCCGCGGATTCCAACCCCCGCCGCCCCGCTCCGGCAGAAAATGTGCGCCGGATAACAACCCCGCCCGCCGCCGAAAAAAACGCCGCCGGTGTTGGAACAAACGGCACAGTTTGAAGTGAAAATTTTATTTTTCTTTTTAAAGGGGGTGTGCTACAATAAGAGAGTAAAAAGCTCCGGCTGCAAGGCGCGGCAGGTGCACTGTGCCGTCTTGTGGTACGATACTACTAAGAAAGAGAAAACAAAAATGACAACATTTAGAAAAAAGCGCCGCGGCAAGCGCATCAAGGAATCGTGAGGGTATGCCGATGAACAAAAAAGCTGTGCCCACCGCCGCGGCGGTGCGGGAACTTGCCATCCTGACCGGAGCCGTGGCCATCATTGCGGCGGCGGTCTACTTCTTCCTTGTGCCCAGCCATGCCTCGGTCAGCAGCATCTCGGGTCTGGGCATCGTGCTGGCAAACTTTGTGCCGCTGCCGCTGTCAGCCATTACGATGATTTTGAATGTCGTGCTGCTCGTCATCGGGTTTCTGACCTGCGGGCGGGAGTTCGGTGCCAAGACGGTCTATACCAGCATCCTGCTCCCGGCGTTTATCGGCCTGTTCGAGCGGCTCTTCCCGAACCTCGGCTCCCTGACCGACAGCCAGGAGTTGGACGTGCTGTGCTACATCCTAGTTGTCAGCGTGGGGCTGAGCATCCTGTTCAACCGCAACGCCTCGTCGGGCGGGCTGGACATCGTCGCCAAGATCATGAACAAATACCTGCACATGGACCTGGGCAAGGCCATGTCGCTGTCCGGCATGTGTGTGGCGCTCTCCGCCGCGCTGGTCTACGACAAAAAGACCGTGGTTTTAAGCGTGCTGGGTACCTATTTTAACGGGCTTGTGCTCGACCACTTTATCTTTGACAACAACATCAAGCGCCGCGTCTGCATCATCACCGGGAAGGAAGAAGAACTGCGCCGGTTCATCATTGAGGACCTGCACAGCGGCGCGACGGTGTATGAATCCTACGGCGCGTACAATATGCAGAAGCGCCGCGAGATCATCACGATTGTGGACAAGGCCGAATACCAGAGGCTGATGAGCTATATGAACCGCGAGGACCCGCAGGCCTTCATTACGGTGTACACCGTGTCGGACATGCGGTATCGGCCCAAGGGCAACACCGCATAATTCCCGCCTGACGGCTTAAGCACCGCTCCGGCGGCTGCGGCAACGCAGATGCCGCACCTCGCTCGCCGTATCGGCACTTAGAATTATGCGGTATTGCCCAAGAAATAAAAGTGCCGCCGGCTGTTAAGCTGATCCACCTGCACCGGATAACAGAAAACGATTGACGCAGCAGCGATGAATTCTGAAAAACTGAAAATTTTGGAGAAAAAATTGAAGTTTTTTCAAAAAAGGCGTTGACAAATCCCGTCGGGCACGCTATAATATATGAGCGTTGAGGGCAGACGCCCAAGACACAAACCCGATGGGGATTCGCATAATGGTAGTGCAGCGGACTCTGACTCCGCCCGTGGGAGTTCGATCCTCTCATCCCCAACCACACCGCAGCAGCCCAGCTGCTGCGGTTTTTCTTTACGGGGTGTAGCGCAGTTGGTAGCGCGCTTGGTTCGGGACCAAGAGGCCGTGGGTTCGAATCCCGTCACTCCGACCATAAGTCCACCGTAATTTTGATAGAATTACGGTGGACTTTTTCTACGCCCGAAAACCGCTTGAAACAAGGCATTCAGGCATATAACAAACCCCGTCATAGAGTACTTCTGCGGAAGAGTGATCCTGCCACACTGAACATGGCGGTAGATTTTTTCATAATTCGGTGGTATAATTAATTCCGATCCGACCAATTGAATAAAACACATACATAGCTGCTTGGTTTTCTTTTGAGAATCAGGCGGCTTTCTTATTTTCGGAGGCGATGAAAAATATAATTGCAAAAGTAAAAATTTGTTGATAAGGGTACTGTTTATGATATTAACTCTGTTTTGTGTTTTTCTTTAGCACCGCTCTTACACGAATCGTCAAGGGTATCATGATAACATAAAACAGTATCAGGTAAAACGGGAAAATAACCATACCGAATGTCTGACCGAGCAATCCGCAAAGTGCGGGAGCGAGCATGATTCCGATATATGCCGATGCCATTTGAATTCCGATGACAGACTGTGAAATATCGCTGCCGAAGTTTTCGGGTGTAAGGTAATTAAAATTCGGGAACAGCGGACCGTTTCCGAGTCCGATTAAAAACATTCCGGCGGCGCACAGATATACATTGCTCGGAAGAACCAAAAGCAACAGGGCTGCACCTAATACGATCTGCCCCAGCTTTATTATTTTCCAGCTATGCAATCTTGTTGCCAACACGCCGGACAAAAACCGTCCGAGAGTCAACCCGACATAGTATATCATTATAATTCGAGCTGCCTTTTCCGGGGACAAATGCTTGTATTCCACAAGAAATGTACTGCCCCATCCGCCGCAGGTGCATTCTATTGCACAGGAGGTGATAAACAGTCCGCACATCATTTTTACGCCCGGAATTTTCAATATGCTTCTAAGCGATAAGCTTTTAAATTCGGCTTCATCCGTGCTTTCTTCAGCACCGTGCACTTTATGCCATAAAGGAAGCGATATAAACAACAGCGCAGCTATGGCAAGCTGAATGATAAAAGTAATTCTGTATCCGCCTCGCCAACCGGATTTGCCTGCAATAACAAGTGATAAAATGTAGGGGCTTACGGATACGCCGACACCGTAAAAGCAATGCAGAAAGCTCATATGTGTTGCGGAATAATGCAGAGCAACATAGTTATTCAGTGCTACATCTATTGAGCCGGCACCGATGCCGAGTATAACAGATAAAAAGCACATCACCCATAAATTCGGCGCAAAAGAATAGCTAAGTAAGGCAATCGCTGTCAGAAGCGTGCTGTATGCCGAAACCTTATTGGTTCCGAGCTTGGCGATTACTTTAGAGCTGATAATGCTTGATATAACAGTTCCGCATGACACTATGACCGTAACAAAGCTTCCGAATGAAAAAGGCAGACCGAAGTCGGAGTATATGGCAGGCCCAGCCGTACCGAAAAGCGAGTCCGGTATCCCCAAGCCGATAAAAGCGATATATATTATAATCAACAATACTGTCGCCATAGAATGCTCCCCCTGCAGCTTGCAAAAAAATTATGTTTTTTGAACTCTGAATATCAAGAATTATACTATAAGTCAATCAATAAATCAATAAAAACGAATAACAATGAAAGGACTGAACGATATGAGTAAAAGGAAAATCAGACTGCTTGCCGATTATGTTGTCCGGCAGATATTCGATTGCGTAGCGGTAGAGTCAAAAGCGAAAATCAAGGTGGTCTTTATCGGAGGCACCGAAATCGAAATGACGCTGTAAAAAAACTTGAAAACAGAAACGGAGTAATGTAAAATGATTGTGCCGAGAGTGTTCAAATCAAGACAGCGAAAACGCAAAAACATCTCTATTGTCCTGTCTTCACAAAAGGACCTCCGGTTTAAGCCGGAGGCCCTTTTTGTTTTTTGTATATTTTTATAGAGCAAAGCCCCCGTCCGGCAGCGGACGGGGGCTTTGCTGTTGGTGCGGTTATAAAAGATGTTACGCTTCGACGCCCCAGGCCTCGATCTGGGTCAGGGCGGGGAAGGGGGACGGGTCCTCGGCCTTGATGAGCTCAAACAGCTTCAGGCTCTTGACCGTGCGCGGGGCAATGGCAAAGCACTGCGGGGCGGCGGACTTCTTCAGCTCCAGCACCTCGCGGCTGCCGTCGTCAAATTCCACGGTAGCCTGGGTCCACCAGGCGTCATGTGGGAAGTCGGCGCGCAGGGTCAGGCGCAGCTCGTCGATGGTGACCGGGCGGCCAAAGTCCAGCGTGAGTGCGGCGTTGGGGTCGCGGTTGATGCCCCAGCTCTGGTAGGGCCAGATGCCGTGGGCGTCGTTCTCGTAAATGCCGTCGATGGCATTGCGGGCCGCAAAGACAGCCTCGCCGCGGGTCTCAACATTGGCATGGGCATGGGGGAAGAAGCCGGTGTCGCCGTGCTCGTCATAGGGGTTGTAGGCCAGGTTGCGGCGCGCGGCGATCTCCTCCGGGGTGGCAAAGCGGGCGCGGATGATGTGGCAGGCACCGGCAAAGCTCTTGGGGCTGTAGGTGATGGCCTGCTCACCGAACGGGATGTGGAAGTTGATCTCGCGCTTGACGACGTAGACGAGGGCCGGGGCCATTGTGTCCTCAAACTGGATGACCACATACTGGCCGGGCGTGCCGATCTCCAGCGAGACACGGTCACCGGGCTTGTAGGCGTTCATGTAAACAAGGCTGACCTGCCCGGCGGCGGGGGCTGTCAGCAGCGTCATGCCGTCGGTGTCGAGGAGCTTGAGCTTGATGAGTTCCATTTTGTTTTATCTCCTTTTATTGCATCACAAGGGAAAGCTGCCGGGTAAAGTAAATGCGTGTGCGGTAGAGCGTGTCGGGCCAGGCCTGGCGCAGGCGGGGGTCGGTGATGGGTACGGCCTCGGTCACGATTTTGTCCGCACCGGTCACGGCGGCTGCGGCCAGCGCACCGAACGCGACGGTATCGCCGTCCACGGCGGGCTTCTCGACGCTCATCAGCGTCAGGGCCACGGTGCCCGGGTAGTCGGTCTCATCGCGCAAGGTCAGGCCGGTATCGGTCAAGTGTACGCTGCGGCGGTAACGGCCCAGCCCCGGCACACTGCCGTAGGCGGGGGCAAGGTCCATCGCAAGGCCGTCCAGCGCGTCGGTCACAGTGACGTCTGCGGCGGCAAACGCGGCGCCGGGCTGCTGGTCGTATTTGGCACCGTCCGGGTCGAACTGGGGCAGGTTGTGCCAGCCGGACTGCATCGTCCAGATCTCATACCGCTGGGGGCTGAACGTCTTTTTGCTGTAGGTCTCCACGCCGACGTCGATCAGCAGCGGTCTGCCGTCCCTGTAGAGCGTCACGCTGCCCACATCGTTGTGGTTGTGGCTGTCGGCGTTGCTGCCGGCCTTGCCGCCCAGTGCATAGGCACCGCGGCGGCTGACGAGAATGCCGACGCTGGGATACCAGACATCGTGCGGAGCGGCGGGGGCGGCGGTTTCGGCAAAGTCGGTGACCTCGCGCTCGGCCATTGCGGCCTGGATGTGGTAGAACAGGTTGATGCCCTCGCTGTCGTCGGGGTGGTGCAGACGGTCCGGGTCGGGGTCCGCGGCCAGCACGGCGGCCCAGTCGCGGGCGGCCAGCGTCATCAGCGGCAGGCTGCCCACCCGCTTGCCGAACAGGTACTCCCGCACACCGCGGGCCCCGGCCAGCGGGCTGCAGTCGGCAAAATTCAGGTAATACGGCCCGGCAATGTGCATGTTGACGATGTACTCGGCCATGTTCCTGATCTTCGGCTCGGCCCAGACGTCGTCAAAGACGCCGGGGGCTATTTTGCACAGCAGGTCCAGCGCGTTGAACATCGTCAGCGCGGCGTGGCGGTAATACTGTGCGCCCTCGCTGCAGCAGCCGTCGTCACCGTAGTCCTTCAAAAAGCAGTCGATGCTGTAGGCGGCCTGCTGCACATAGGCGGGCAGGTCCTCGGCAGGGGCGCACTGGGCGGCGGCCAGCAGTACGTTCTGGGTACACCAGGGCGTCCAGTTGCACATCGGCTCGTCGCCGTTGCCCATCCACCAGAAGTGCGCTGTGCGGTAGGGCGTCAGCACGCGGCGCTCGACCTCGCCCCTGAGCCGTGCGGCCCGCCCGGGGGCGTACGCGGCGAGCGCCGCGCCCAGCAGGCCGCAGACGGTGGCGATCAGTGCGCCGGTCTCGGCGGCAAACAGGTCTACAATGGGCCGGGTCACGTCGGGCAGCGGCAGCTGCGGCGTGTCGCGGATATAGCTGTTGTGGGCGGGCAGCTGCCAGGCGCTCTCCTCACAGATGCGCCAGGCCAGGTCGGCCAGCGCGGGCAGATAGGTGCCGCGGTTCGTCACGGCCTCGGCCATGGCCAGCGCGCAGAGCGTGCGGCGGCGGGCAAAGTAGGCGTGCTCCCACTTGGCGCGGTCCCCGCTGCGGGTGAATTGCAGCCACAGCGAGAGCGGCAGCTCCGGCGCGGTCCGGGCGTCCGCCAGCGCGGCCTGCCCGGCAGCGGCCCAGCGGGCGGCGCCGGGCAGGCTCTCCCACGCGGCGCGGTCCGCCAGCGGCGGGAACAGGACCGGCTGTGCGGTTTTAAACGGTTGCTTCATCTTTTGCGTCAACATACGATACCTTCATTCTCTGCATGTACTCCCGGGGGCTGACGCCCTCGAGCTTTTTGAACACCTTACTGAAATAGAAAGCGCTGTCAAAGCCGACCTTGTCGCTGATCTCGTAGACCTTCAGGTCGGTGGAGGCCATCAGTTCCTTAGCAGCGGTGATGCGGGTGGCAGTGACAAACTCCACAAAACCGCTCTCGCTGTTTTGTGCAAAAAGCTGGCTTAAATAGTTCGGACTGAAATTAAAGACGGCAGCCACATCGTTCAGCGTCAGCCGCTCGGACAGATGATCGCGGATGTACTGCTGCACCTGGCCGACGACCTGCGCACGGTGATCCAGCTGGGTGTTGGGGCTTTCATGGTAGAAGGCCACCGGCTCGCCCTCATGCAGCAGCGGCAGCGCGGCAAAGGCGTCGTGCTGGCTCTCGCTGATCTTTAAAATGTCGTTCACCGGGCGGCCCACCGCCCAGTAAATGGCAGTGCTGAAATAGTTGTACAAAATCTGCCCGGCGGTTTTCAGGATCGGAGCCAGTACAGTCTCGGGGTCCTCGTCTGCTTCCAGCGGCAGCAGCACCGAGAAATGCCGCAGATCCATGGCGGTCACGCGGCAGGGGCGGTACTTGGGCAGCGTTTCGGCGGCCATGCGGGTCACGCCGGTGCTCAGTGTCACAAGCTGGCTCGTGGGCAGGTCGGGCGTTTGCAGGCTGCCCACCGCCACAATATGCCGCGGCGCTTTGAAGGCAACGCCCAGCTCGGCACACTGCCGGTCAAACACGGCGCGATCCGTGAACAGCCCGCCGTACAGCTGCAGAAACAACCGGTCCCGGAAGGTGTCGAGGCTGACCGGGGCAGGGGATGGCATCCGCAGCTTTTTTTCTTTTTCGGCAGTGTCGCGGGCGTGCTCCAGCGCTGCGGTCAGGCTGTCGGCGGTCAGATCGATCTTGACAAGGTAGTCCACAACGCCCAGACGCATACTGCGTTTGACATAGTCGAACTCCTCATAGCTCGTCAGCATGATGAAAGCCGGCAGGGCGGAGCCGTCCTTATGGCAGGCTTCCGCAAGCGCAAAGCCGTCCATGACCGGCATACGGATGTCGGAAACCACGATGTCCGGCTGCTTCTCCTGAACGGCCCTGAGCGCCTCGGCACCGTTGCGGGCGGTGCCGACGACCTCATAGCCCAGCGCGGCCCAGTTCAGCATGCCCTGCATACCGATCAGGACCAGCGGCTCATCGTCTACAAGCAAGACTCTGGTCACAAGAAAACCCCCTTTATTTTTGGCTGTCCGGGCCCGGCAGACGGATTGTTACCGTTGTGCCGATGTCGGGCTCACTCTCAATGCTCAGGCCGTAGGCCTCGCCAAAGCTGTATTGCAGCCGCTTGTGGACATTCCACATGCCCACATGGCGGTATTTGGCGGCGGCCTCCTCGGGGCCGGGCTCCTGCAGGGCCTTTGCGGCCTGCTCCGGCGTCATGCCGACGCCGTCGTCCGTCAGGTGGATGAGCACATCGCCGTTCGCGGTGTCGCGCTCGACCCGCAGTGTGACCTCCCCGGCACTGCCCTTCGGCTCAATGCCGTGGAAGATCGCGTTCTCGACGAGGGGCTGCAAAGTGAACCGCGGGATCAGGCAGCTGTGGTTCAGCGACTCATCCTCGATATAGCTGACGTCCAGCGTGATCGTGCCGCCGTAGCGGTACTGCTGGATCGTGAAATAGTCGTTCAGCAGGGCGAACTCCTCATACAGCGGCACAAGGCGCTCGTTGCTCTTGGAGATGCTCTTGAGCAGACGGGACAGCGCCATGACCATCTCGGCAATGCCGGGGGCGTGCTGGATGGTCGCCATCCACTTGATGCTGTTGAGCGTATTATAAATGAAGTGCGGGTTGATCTGGTTTTGCAGCATCCGGTATTCGAGGTCCTGCTTCTGCTTTTCGTCCTCAAGGCGGTGCTCCATCAGCGCAGTGACGCCGGCCGACATGCTGTTGATGCCGCGGCCGATGTCGCCCAGCTCGTTGTCCCACTCAATATCCGGGTCGGCAGAGAAATCGCCGCTGCTGATTTTTTCAATGCGGCTCTGCAGCGCCGAGATCGGGTGGGCGATCATCCGGTGCAGCAGGAACGCCAGTGAGCAGCCCAGCAGCAGGATGGCTGTCAGGCTGATGAGGAGCGGCACCGACACAAAGGTGATCTGCCGTTGTGTGGGGCCGTTGGGCAGCACCTCGATCAGGTACAGCTCATGGATGCCGATGGGATACCGCACAACAAGCTGTGCGCTGCTGCCGGACCCGCGTGTGTAGACCTCGGTGTTCGGGTCGAGCGTGTTGCTGTCCAGCGGGACGGCATCGTCAAAGTCGGCGATGGAGCCGTTCAGCGCGGACAGCAGGCTGCCGTTGATCGTGTAGAGGTTTTCGCCCATTTCCCAATACAGCTGTCCGCCGTCGGCCAGGGTGAAGCTGCGCAGCGGGGAAAGGATCAGGGAAGGGGAGACAAAGATACAGACATGGGCTGTGCGGTCTGTGCCGGGCAGGGTCAGGGTGTGGGTGACGGGGATCGTGTTGGCAGCCTGGGAGTTCAGGGCCAGCGGGTCGCGGAGAATGCAGTCCCATCCGGTATTGGGCGAATCGTAACCGGGAATGCGCTGCAGTATATCCGGCGTCAGGGTCACGGCACTGGTGGCCGCCGTGCCGAACATCATCTGCCGCCCCGAGGCGTTGATGAGCAGAAAGCGCTGGATGTAGGCCATCGTGCGCATCGAGTTGAACTTGGCGGTCAATGTCGGGTACATCGACAGCGCCTGGTTGCTGGCGGTGTCGCCGGTCAGCAGGTAGGTGCGCATGCCGGGGTTGTAGGCGCACCAGCCGGCCAGGTCGTCGATCTCATCCACATCCCGGCGGATGGCCGATGCCGCGGTCTGCAGGGCATACTCGGCATTCAGGATCGTCGTGCGCTCCCACTCGGCGGTCATCTGGTGCATATTGCTGGCGGCGATGACCAGGGATGCGCCCAGCGTAAAAAACATCGTAAGCGCCAGCACCCGTGCCTGGATACCGCTGCGGCGGAATTTCAGCTTGTCCATGAAGGCTCCTCTATGTAAATATGTAAATAAAAATGCAGATCATGCAGGAAAGCGGGGAAGAAAACACACCGCCGTTTATAAAAAGATACCTTATTATAATAGGCGTGTCAAGCGCAAAAATGTACAAAACAGACAAAACGACGCATGCACAGACAGGGAGAACTGTAGGGAAAGATAAATATTGCAGGTTTCTTAAAAAAGTACAGGTTTTTCCGCCGCGATTGGGGAACTGCCGTAAAATTTGCAAACCGAACCCCAAAAAAACCATCCATTTCGACGGGAAGATGATGTATTATAATGGCAACGAAAGGGACAGGCCCCCATGAGGGGACAAGCCTGGACCCCGAAAAATGTTTTCTTATTAGGAGGAGAAACATTATGCGTAAAATGCAGAAGATTGCTGCTCTCGGCCTGGCAGGTACCATGGCCCTGAGCCTGGCCGCCTGCGGCGGTTCCGGCGACTCTACCGCTGACACCGCTTCCACCGCGGAGAGCACCGCTTCTTCCACCGAGGCCACTGCCGAGAGCACCGGCTCCGGCGACGAGGCTGTCACCCTGAACTGGGCCCTGTGGGATAAGGACTCCACTGCTTACTGGCAGGCTCTGGCTGACGGCTACATGGAGAGCCACCCCAACGTCACCATTGAGATGACCGACCTGGGCTCCACCGATTACATGACCCAGCTGGCTACCCAGCTGGCTGGCGGCAACGGTGAGCTGGACGTTCTGTCCATCAAGGACATCCCCGGCTACTCCAACCTGATCAACCTCGGCATGCTCGAGCCCCTGAGCGGCAAGCTGACCACTGACGAGAGCAAGTTCAACGGCGTTCTGGAGCAGCTGACTGCCGAGGACGGCAACTATTACGCTGTCCCGTTCCGCTCTGACTTCTGGGTCGTCTACTACAACAAGGACATCTTCGATCAGGCCGGTGTCGAGTACCCCACCAACGATATGACGATGGCGGACTTCGACGCCAAGATCCGCGAGGTCAATGAAAAGGCCGGCGTCTACGGCAACATCTACCACACCTGGCGTTCTACCACCACGCTGTTCGGCATCCTGGACGGCCAGCACACCGTTATCGACGGCAACTACGACTTCCTGAAGCCTTACTACGAGCAGGTCCTGTCCGAGCAGGCTGACGGTGTTATCCCCAACTACGGCGAGCAGAAGACCTCCGGTCTGCATTACTCCGGTGCCTTTGAGAACGGCCAGGCGGCTATGTGCAACATGGGCTCCTGGTTCATCGCTACCCTGCAGAAGTACAATGCGGAGGCTGCCTCCAACGGTGTCCAGCCCGTCAACTTCGGCATCGTCAAGTATCCTCATCCGGACGGCGCACCTGCCGGTTCTACTCTGGGCACTGTGACCAGCCTGGCCGTCAACGCTAACTCCGAGAAGAAAGAGGCTGCTTTGGACTTCGTCAACTGGTGCGCTTCTGAGGACGGCGCCAAGTGCGTTGCTGCCGTCGGCACCTTCCCCGCCGTTGCCAGCGACGAGACCAACAAGATCATCTCCTCTACCGATGGCTTCCCCTCTGACGACGCTTCTCTGGAGGCTCTGAACACCACCGCCATCTACCTCGAGATGCCTCTGTCTGACAAGGCTTCCGAGATCGAGACCATCCTGAACACCGAGCATGACGCCATCATGACCGAGAGCGAGACGGTTGACGAGGGCATCGCCAACATGAACGAGCAGGTCCAGGCTCTCCTCGGCTGATTCCCAAACGATTCCCTGACTTCTTTTTCATAAGTTTTCCTTTTCCTTCCAAAAGGGGCGGGCGGGCGCGCCTGCCCCTTACTTATTGCCAAAACACCGAGGAGGTATGACCCATGGCTGAAACCACGCAGGCTGTGCAGGAAAAACCGAAGCGCGGCATGAGCAAATCTCTCCGCGACAGTCTGGTTGCCTACAGCTTCATTGCACCGAACTTCATCGGCTTCTGCATCTTTACGCTGGTGCCCATGATCTTCGCTATCGGGCTTTCGTTCTGCAACTGGGATGGTGTCCATCCCGTTGAGTTCACCGGCATCAGCAACTTTGTTGCCCTGTTGAGCGACAAAACTTTCAAGGCTGCTTTTGTCAATACGCTGGTTTACGCCATCGGCACGGTGCCGCTGACGCTGGTGTGCAGCCTTGGTCTGGCCATGCTGCTGAACCAGAAGGTCAAGTTCCGCAACTTCTTCCGTACCGTTTCGTTCTTCCCCTACGTTGCTTCTCTGGTCGCCGTTGCTGCGGTCTGGAACATGATCTTCAGCCCCTCCATGGGCCCGGTCAACCAGATCCTCGCAACCCTTGGCGTGGAGAACCTGCCCAAGTGGGCCGCCGGTAAGGACACCGCTATGCTCACGGTCATCCTGTTCAGCGTCTGGAAGAACATGGGCTATTACATGGTCATCTACCTGGCCGGTCTGCAGGGTACCAACCCCGAGCTGGAGGAGGCTGCCGAGCTGGACGGTGCCAGCAAGTGGCAGATCTTCTGGAATGTAACCCTGCCGCAGCTGAAGCCCACCACCTTCTTCGTTATCATCATGCTGACCATCGCCTCCTTCAAGGTGTATGACCAGATGTACATGATCACCCAGGGCGGCCCCGGCAATGCGACCATGACCCTTGTTTACTACATATACAACGTAGCCTTCGTCAACACGCCGAAGTACGGCTACGCAAGTGCCGTGTCCATGGTGCTGTTTGTGCTGGTGCTGTTTGTCACCATCATCCAGTTCAAGGGCTCGTCCAGCAACGACTAAGGGAAGGAGGAAACACACATGGCTACTACCGCAGTTAAGAAAAAGACAGGCTCCATGAAGGCGCAGCATGTTGTCAGCCGCGTGCTGATCTACGCACTGCTCATCGTCGTGGCCGCCCTGATGCTCATCCCGTTCCTGTGGATGCTCTCCGCATCCTTCAAGCTGAACAAGGACGTCTTTACGTTCCCCATTGAGTGGATCCCCTCGAACCCGCGCCCGCAGAACTATGTGGACATCTGGACGAAGATCCCCCTGCTGACCTTCGTTAAGAACACCGCGTTCCTGACCATCGTCGTCACGATCTTACAGGTTCTGACCTCCTCCTTCGCCGCCTATGCGTTCGCCAAGCTGAACTTCAAGGGCAAGAACGTGCTGTTCCTGGGCTACATCGCGACCATCGCGGTGCCCTGGCAGGCTTACATGGTGCCCCAGTTCATGATGATGCGCTCCTGGCACCTGAACAACACCCATCTGGCCATCATCTTCCTGCAGGCGTTCAGCGCCTTCGGCGTTTTCATGATGAAGCAGTTCTATGAGGGCGTTCCCACCGAGCTGTGCGAGGCTGCCCGTATCGACGGTCTGTCCGAGTACGGCATCTATGCCCGCATCATGCTGCCGCTTTCTCTGCCCGCTGTGTCGACGCTGGTCATCTTTACCTTCGTCAACACGTGGAACGACTTCCTCGGACCCCTGATCTACCTGACCAAGACCGAGCTCAAGACCATCCAGATCGGCCTGCGTATGTTCATCAGCCAGTACTCTGCCGAGTATGGCCTGATCATGGCGGCTTCCGTTGTCGCACTGATCCCGGTCCTGATCGTATTCCTGTCCCTGCAGAAGTACTTCGTCCAGGGCGTTGCATCCTCCGGCCTGAAGGGCTGATATAGCTACCAAACAGTTACCCATTTGTACGGGGCGCAAGGCGAAAGCCCTGCGCCCCCTTCTTTTTTAAAATAAAAAATAAGAAATAATAAATAATAAAGAATGTGGAGTTTTCTCCCGTTGGTCGAAAACAAAAAACGTAGGGGCGGATTCCATATCCGCCCGCAGCGCTGCTCACAGATGCACAATATTTTTTAGCGGAGCGCAGCGACGCGAACCACTGCATTTATTATTTTTTATTTATTATTTATTATTTGTGAGCATGAGGTTTCCTACAATGAAAACATTCTCAAACAAAGTCCTGACCAAACCCGAGGCTGAGCAGGCGCTGGATACCGCTATCGCGCTCGTCCGCCGGAATCTGCCGCTGTATACCGACCACTGCCAGAACCATTCCAGCGTCCATGACATCTATTCCCAATGCGAGAACAACCAGTGGACCTGCGGCTTCTGGCCCGGCGAGGTCTGGCTGAGCTATGAGCGCACCGGCGACGAGGCGTTCAAAAATACCGCGCTGACCCTGGTGGACAGCTTCCTCTACCGCATTGAGCACAAGATCGAGGTCGACCACCACGACATGGGCTTCCTGTACAGCCCGTCCTGTGTCGCCGCCTACAAGCTGACCGGCAGTGAGAAGGGGAGAAGGGCCGCTATCTTGGCTGCCGACCAGCTCTGCACCCGCTTTCAGGAGAAGGGCGAGTTCTTTCAGGCGTGGGGCGCGCTCGGCGCTGCCGACAACTACCGCTACATCATCGACTGCCTGCTGAACGTGCCGCTGCTCTACTGGGCCAGCGAGACCACCGGCGACGCCCACTACGCCGATCTGGCGCACAAGCATGTCACGACCTGTCTGGCCAACTCCATCCGCCCGGACGGCTCGACCTACCACACCTTCTTCATGGACCCCGTGACCGGCGGCCCTGTGCGCGGCGCGACCTGTCAGGGCTATAAGGATGACTCCTGCTGGGCCCGAGGTCAGGCGTGGGGCGTCTACGGCACGGCCATCAGCTACCGCTACACCAGACGCCCCGAGTATCTGGACGCCTTCCGCCGCGTGCTGGCCTACTATCTGGAGCGCCTGCCCGAGGACCTGGTCCCGTACTGGGATATGACCTTCACCAGCGGCACCGAGGAGCCACGCGACTCCTCCTCCGCGTCCATCGTGGCCTGCGGCCTGCTGGAGGCCGCCAAGTACGTCGGCACCGACGAAGCTGCCGAGTACACGAAGCTGGCCGCCCAGATGCTGGGCAGCGTGGCCGCGCACTACGCCGTCAAGGAAGGCCCGCAGGGCATCGGCCTTGTGCGCCATGGCACCTACAGCAAAAAGAGCCCCTACAACACCTGCACGCCCGAGGGCGTTGACGAGTGCGTCAGCTGGGGCGACTACTTCTACATGGAAGCGCTGACGAGATTGACAAAGGATTGGGAGCTGTACTGGTGATGAAATTACATACAAAGTCCGATTTTACGGCGCTGATGCACCGATTTCTGGACCCGCTGCTGCCGCTGTATTCCGAGGGCGGCGCACGGCTGCACCTTGGCGACACCGGCGTGACCTACCCGGGCTGCACGATCGAGATGGAAGCCTTCTCCCGCCCGCTGTGGGCGCTGGCCCCGTTCTGGACGGGCGGCGGCAGGGCGGATGACTTCCTGCGCATCTACCGCAAGGGTCTGGCCAGCGGCACCGACCCCGAGAACCCCGAATACTGGGGCGACCCGAACGATTATGACCAGCTGTTTGTGGAGATGGCCGCGCTGGCCTGCGCGATCCTGGAGACGCCTGAGAGCGTTTGGGAGCCGCTGACCGACGCCGAAAAGGCCAATCTGGCCAAGTGGCTCGACACGATCAACCACCATGACCTGCCCGGCTGCAACTGGCTGCTGTTCCGCGTGCTCGTCAATCTGGCGCTCGACTCTGTCGGGATGCCCTGCGGTATGGCCCGCGCCGCCGCTGACATGGCCGAGGTCGATAAATGGTACGTCGCCGACGGCTGGTACTCCGACGGCCCGGCGGACATCAAGCCCCAGAAGGATTACTACAACCCCTGGGCCATCCAGTATTACACCGTGCTCTACAGCGTGTTTGCCGCTAAGAGCGACCCCGCCCGCGCGGCGCTCTACCGGGACCGCGCGACCAAGTTTGGCCAGCAGTTTGCGCGCTGGTTCGATGAAAACGGCGCGGCGCTGCCTTTTGGCCGCAGCCTGACCTACCGCATCGGCCAGAGCGCTTTCTACTCCGCCTGCATCTGGGCCGGTCTCGAGCCGCTGCCCCTGCCGGTCATGAAGGGCATCATCGTGCGCAATTTGAACTGGTGGCTGGCACGGCCCATCTTTGACCGCGACGGCGTGCTGACCATCGGCTACGGCTACCCGCAGCAGTACATGGCCGAGCAGTACAACGCCCCCGGCAGCCCGTACTGGGGCCTGAAGGTCTTTTTGCTGCTGGCCCTGCCCGACGACCACCCGTTCTGGAGTGCCGAGGCCGCCCCGCTGCCCGTCGAGCTGACCCGCGCCGGTGTGACCGGCCAGCCCAGCGCAGACCTGCTTTTGCAGCGTCTGCCGGACGGCCAGCTGAACGCCTACTCGCCCGCCAACTACGAGAAGGGCGACCACGGCCAGTTTGTCGAGAAGTACGGCAAGTTCGTATACAACACGCGGTTCGGCTTCTCGGCCAGCCGCAGCTATGTGCAGCTGGAGCAGGCCGCGCCCGACAGTATGCTGGCCTTCGTCATCGACGGCTGGACCTTCGTGCGCCGCCACAGCGACAGGTTTGTCCTGATGGGAGACCGTCTGCTGAGCGAGTGGCGGCCCTTCCCGGGCATCAAGGTCACGACGGAGCTGGTGCCCACTAAGTGGGGCCACGTCCGCAACCATACGGTGGAGAGTACCATCGCCTGCACGGCGTATGACTGCGGCTTTGCCGTGCCCAAGTTCGCCGCCGGCTTTGCCGCCGCGGCCAACGGCACCGGGGCCGAGGCCCACAACGACACCTGCCGCTGCACCGTGCAGGGCCGTGGCGGCGAGGGCTTCCTTGTGAACGCCTACCCCAACACGAACCTGTACGACCCCAACACGGTCATCCCCGCGGTCAGGTACGACGTCCCCGTCGGCACGTCCGTCTTTACCACCACAGTGGAAAGTTGGTATAAGTAAGACCTATTCGCATACTAGAGGAGAGGTAATGTATATGTATCCGCAGTCCAATTCTGCCCGCAGCGTCCGGGATCTGTCCGGCGTGTGGGATTTCCGCTTCAACGCCAATGAGCCCTGGCAGCCCATTGCGGTTCCGGCCTCCTACAATGACCAGAGCCCCGACCCGGAGTTCCGCCGCCATTACGGCATGGCCTACTACCGCACGACCTTCACCGTGCCCGAGGGCGCGCGCCGGGTGCTGCGCTTCGACGCTGTGACCCACAACGCCGTGGTGCGGCTGAACGGGCAGGAGATCGCCAGCCACCGCGGCGGCTTCCTGCCGGTTGAGGCCGACATCACCGCGCTGGCTCAGCCCGGCGAGACCGTGACGCTCGATGTCGAGGTGGACAACCGCATCGGCCACAGCTCGCTGCCTGTCGGCAACGAGGGCGGCACGGCGTTCTTCGGCTCCGACAACGCGGGCATTCCCGCCGTCGAGGCCGGCAAGGCGCGCCAGCAGGCTCAGGGCATCAACCTGCCGAACTTTGACTTCTTCAACTATGCGGGCATCACCCGCCCGGTGCACCTCTACACGACCCCGGCGGCCTACATCCGCGATGTGACCGTCGCCGCCGATATGACCGGCACGCTGCGCTACACGGTGGACACCGTGGGCGAGGGCAGCGTCAAGGTGGAGATCCTGGACGCAGAGGACCGCGTTGTGGCCTGCGCCGACGGTGCCGCGGGCACCGTGCAGGTGGAGAACGCCCGCCTGTGGCAGCCCCGCCCCGGCACGCCGTATCTCTACACGGCGCTGGTTAAGTTCGGCAAGGACGAGTACCGCCAGAAGTTCGGCTTCCGCAGCGTGGAGGTCAGCGGGCACAAGTTCCTTATTAACGGCGCACCGTTCTATTTCAAGGGCCCCTGCAAGCATGAGGACTCGGCCTTCCGTGGCCGCGGCTATGATGCCTGCGTGACGGTGACCGATTTGAAGCTGTACGAGTGGCTGAACGCCAACTGCCTGCGCATGAGCCACTACCCTTATGCCGAGGAGGTCTACGACCTGTGTGACCGTCTGGGCATCGTCGTCATCGACGAGACGCCCGCCGTCGGCATCGGCGCAGGCGCGGCGTGCGACCCGTATCAGACCTTCCCGCTCAAGACCTACCACAGCGCCGTGCTGCGGGCGATGATCGAGCGCGACAAGAACCACCCCTGCGTTGTGCTGTGGAGCCTGGGCAACGAGCCGGACACCGAGCACTTCCCCGAGAGCGCCCGCGACTACTGGCGCCCGCTGTATGAGCAGGCCCACACCCAGGACCCGCAGGACCGCCCGGTCACGATGGTCTGCTGCCAGAATGACTACACGAAGGACATCACGACCCGCACGATGGACGTCGTCTGCATCAACCGCTACTACGGCTGGTACAACCTGAGCGGCGATCTGGACAACGCGGCCTATGCCTTTAAGAAGGAGCTGGATTTCTGGGAGACCATCGACAAGCCGCTGATTTTGTCGGAGTACGGCGCGGATACGGTGGCCGGTATGCATGGCTTTGCCCCCGAGATGTTCACCGAGGAGTTCCAGGTCGAGTATTACCGCACGATCAACGGCTGTCTGGATGAGCGCCGTTTTGTCGTGGGCGAGTGGCCGTGGAACTTCGCGGACTTCTCGACCCAGCAGGGCCCGATGCGCGTGGGCAGCTGCAACCGCAAGGGTCTGTTCACCCGTGAGCGCACCCCCAAGCTGGCCGCCCACTACTTCCGTGACCGCTGGGGCAAAAAGGAACCGAACGACCGGTAAGCACTACCCCTGAGATAGAAAAAAGCCCGCTGTTCATCGCAACAGCGGGCTTTTTCGCGATTATTTCAGATTCGGTCTGTCCTGATCGCCGTCGGCCTTGAACAAGACGAAGCTCTCAGGCTTGTTCGTGAAGTAGTAATACTCGGTGTTCTCGTGCACGGGCGGGGTCAGGTAGTTCGGGATGATGCAGCCGTCGCCCTCGACGCGCTCGGTGAAGCCGGCGGCCAGCCAGACGTCTGCAGGGATACCGGCGTTGTAGCAGTCCATGTACTCGGCACCCGCGTGGTTCAGGATGGCGTCCAGCGCCGCGCCGATGCGGGGCAGCACGCTGTCCTCACCGATGAAATCCACGAGCCGCACAACGGCGGCACAGCCGGTCTCCTGCGCGGTGACGGTGCGGGTCACGACGTAGGCCAGCAGCTTTCCGTTCTCCTGCGCGGCCCAGACATCGTACTTGAAGTGCGGATAGTGGAAGTACCGCCGCCGCATGTACCACACATCCTTGCGCGGCGTGTGGGGCGTGGCGGGCATACCCAGCGGGATCAGGTCCGCGGCGCTCTCGATTTTAGCAAGGCCCAGATCGCGCTGCACGGGGGGCAGGGAATACCGCAGCGGTTTTGCCAGATAGTAGGCGCGGCGGCGGCCCAGCCGGTAGTAATGGGGCAGGCGCTCGGCCTTCCAGCCCAGGAACTGGTAGAACGTGCAGGTGTTGGGGCGGATGTTATTGCAGGCGACGACGTCGGCATTCAAAAGCCCGGGCAGGGCGTTCATCAATTCCAACCCCACGCCGTTGTGGCTTTTGGCCGCGACCCAGACGCTGACCCAGATGTCCGGCCTGCGCTTTGTGTTGGCCAGTATGTACCCGGCGGCGCTGACGTACTCGCCGTCCTGCTCCGCTACGGCAAACTGCGGCACGCCGCCGCGGCCCGCGTAGTAGTGGTGGTACAGCTCGGGGCGGTTCAGCAGCGGCAGGCGCATATCAAAGTTTGCGTTGATAAAGTCGATGATGGCGGCATCCTCGCCGAGGCGTGCCAGCCGGAATGTTGTATCAGACAATGGCCGAACCTCCCGTGACCGGCAGCGTTACGCCGGTGATGAAGCCTGCCTCGTCGGAGAGCAGGAACGCCATGGCGGGTACAACGTCCGCGGGCGTTGCGTTGCGGCCCATGGGGTTTTCCTCCGCCGCGGCCTGCACGATGAGATCGGGCGTGTCCTTCAGGAAGTTCGTCTCCATCATGCTGGGGGCGACGCAGTTGACCGTGACGCCGAAGCGGGCATACTCGACGGCCAGGCTCTTGACCAGCCCGCCGATGGCGCTCTTGGCCATGACGTAAGCGGCGGTATTCTTGGGCGGGCAGCCGATGGTGTAGCTCGTCTGGATGAACAGCACACGGCCAAACCTGGCCTTGGCCATGGCGGGCAGCACGGCGCGGCAGATGCGCACGGCGCTGTGGACCTGAATTTCCAGATCGCGGTCAAAGCGGGTCTGGTCGAACGCCTTGAATTTCGCGTTCACAACGGGCAGCGCGGGCAGGTGGATGAAATGCGTCGGCGCGGGGGCGGAGGCCGCCAGCACCTGCACGAAGGTATCGACCTTGGCGCGGTCCGACAGGTCCACGTCGAACGGGCGCACCTGACCGGGGAAGCGGGCGCAGAGGTCAGCCAGCTTCTCCAGATCGCCGCAGCCCTGGGCCAGCACAAGCGTATCGGCGGGCGCGTTTTGCAGCAGCCGCTCGATCAGCGCGCGGCCCACATCGCTGGTAGCACCGGTTATTAAATAGGTATAGGACATGATTTTCTCCTTGTTATTTTGCTAACCCTGCCTTGATGATGCCGCGGGTCACGCGCTTGCCGTCCTGATTCGTGATAACGGCCTTGATCTCGGCCTCGCTGCCGATCTCGCTGACGCCGACAACCGTGCCCTTGACGGTCAGCGTGTCGCCGATGAAAATCGGCTTGGCGAATTTGCACTCCACGCCGTGGAGCAGGCAGTGCTCGCCGGGCAGATAGACGCCCGCCAGCGTAGAGAAAAAGCTCGCGCCCAGCATCCCGTAGACGACCCGCCCCGGGAAGCCGCGTCCCCGGGCGTAGTCGGCGTCGATGTGGATGGGGGAGACGTCCCCCGTGATGGCGCGGAATGCGTCCATCATCTCCGGCGTGACGGTCACGGTAAATTCCTCGGTCAGGCCGGGGGTCATCTCCGCCAGCGTGTAGTGGTTCATGGCAGGCTCCTTCGTTGTTCGAAAAAAGGCGGCAGGATGCCGCCTTGCGTATTCTCTTGGCCCCCTCTGGGAGGCAAGGTTTTTACACCATCCGTGCAACCAGATCCAGCAGGTCGCCGACATCCTTCAGGCCGCGGACATCCGCGAGCTTGAACTTGATGTTGAACTTCTTCTCGATGGCCGTCAGCAGGTTGATCTGCTCCAGGCTGTCCCAGTCCTCGATGTCATCGGCGCAGGTGCTGCGGGTGATCTCCAGGGTGTCGTCGTCAAAATTATCGCGGAAAATATCCTGTACCGCGTTCAGAATTTCCTGTTCGCTCATAGTATAGCTCCTTTATAGTATGGTAGTTACCTATACTATAGCATAAAAGCGGGGCAGACGCAAGAAAAAGTGAGGGGAGAGGAGATGCCGCAGCGTTTCCGGGTCGATGACGAGCATCGACCCCTGCACGTAGGGGCGGATTCCATATCCTCCCGGAAAGTCTGCGGCGGCCTCTGCCTTCCCCGGGCGAGCAATGCTCGCCCCTGCAGACCGTTTCCCACAGTGTTCACTCCTCACGGATTTCACAGCCCATAATCCTCCAGCCGCCGCTGCAATTCCGCCTCGTCGGCTACAAAAACGCCCTGCTGCAGGGCTAAGACGTCGCTTTCGGGCAGAAGGCGGGTGTAAAGGTCGTCGTAGGTCGCCAGCGGGCCGATGCCGTCGGCGGTGTACAGCGCTACGTGCCCGCCGCTGTCCTTTAAAAGGTAGCGCGGCGCGGCGGTTTCCGGCTGCGGGCGGGCAAACCAGACCAGCGCCGCCGCAAGGCAGAGCACGGCCAGCCCCGCCAGCAGCGAAAGGTACAGCCCGTGCCCGTCGATTTGTCGGTTTTGCATAATAATTCCCCCTTGCACGGTTAGTATGGCCGCCATGACAGACAAAAACACCGAAAGTTGTGAATTTTACGTCTGACGCTGTACTTTTGCCCCCGTTTTGTGGTATAATCCATTCTATAGCATTGTGCAATTTCGTGTTACCACGCTTCGATACAGACCAAAGGAGGCGGTTCCCATAGAACCCAAGCAGCAGCGCCATATCTCCACAGATGGCGTAAAGACGACGACAGGTGCCACCGGCCAGCCCGGCGCACCCGCACCCAAGAACAAGAAAAAGCCCAAAAAGCGCCGCAGCATCATCGGTATGATCTTCAGCTTCATCGGCTGTATGCTCTGCCTGTGCATTATGGCGGCCAGCGTGGGCGGCGTGCTGCTGTCCATGTATATCGTGCAGGTCACGGCGGATGACGCCGAGACCCTCGATCTGGACAACCAGAAAAACCGCCAGACGTCGATCGTCTACGACATCAACGGCAACGAGTACGCCTCGCTCTCCCGCAACGAGAACCGTATCTGGCGCGAGCTCTCCGCCATGCCGGAGAATCTGCAGAACGCGGTCATCGCCATCGAGGACAAGAACTTCCGCACCGAGCCCGGCATCAACCTCAAGGGCACCATCGGCGCGGCGCTGAATGCTTTCACCGGCAACCGCATCTGGGGCACGAACCGCGGTGCGTCCACGCTGGAGCAGCAGCTCATCAAGAACCTGACCGGCGATAACGAGCAGGACAACATGCGTAAGGTGCGCGAGATCTTCCGTGCGCTGGGTCTGGACAACAAGTACAGCAAGGAGACCATCCTTGAGGCGTACCTGAACACGATCCCGCTGACCGGCATCATCCACGGTATGGAGGCCGGCTCCATCGAGTATTTCGGCAAGCATGTCGAGGATCTGACCCTGGCCGAGTGCGCGACACTCGCCTCCATCACGAAGAACCCGACGAAGTACAACCCCGCCACGAACCCCGAGGAGCTCATCAAGCGCCGCAACCATGTGCTGTATGAGATGTACACCCAGGGGTATATCACCGAGGCCGAGTTCAACGCCGCCAAGGCCGAGACTGTCACCCTGACCGAAAAGACGAGCACCACCGAGAACGCGACCCGCTCGTCCAGCAACTCCTGGTTCACCGATGCCCTGTACACCCAGCTGCTGAGCCAGCTGCAGGAGGACCTGAACTACACCGCCGACGAGGCGAAGGAGCTGATCTTCTCCGGCGGTCTGCGCATCTACTCCACCGTTGACCCCACCGTGCAGGCGGGCGTCGAAAAGACGATGTACAATGAGGACGACCTCATCCCCGCCCTGTGGCATGAGGAGCCCGTCTGCCTGCGCGATTATCCCGCAGATTCCAGCAGCTGGGACGAAGTCCAGTACGACGACGCCACCGGTCTGCCCATCACGAAGGACGGCTATGCGGTCTACGGGCAGGAGGCCATCCCCGTCTACGCGGACGAGGAAGGCACGACGCTGAAAATGGGTACCTCCACCGACCCCGATTATCCCAACGACACCACCGTCTACCTCTGCGTGTATGAGAAGGTCCGCACCCAGGCCGCTATGGCAATCGTGGACTACAGCGGCAACATTCTGGGCATCGGCGGCGGCATCGGCGAGAAGAAGTACGATTTGGGCTTCAACCGCGCGACCTCCCCGCACCAGACCGGTTCTACGATGAAACCCATCGGTGCCTACGCGCTGGCGCTGGACTACAAGCTGATCAACTATTCCTCCCAGATCCTGGACTCCCCGTACTACTCGGCGGAGGACAAAAAGGTACTGAAGGATCAGTATATCGGCGTCATGAGTCCCTTCTCCGAGGCGGCGCAGTCCCGCAGCGATGTGTGGCGCGCCTGGCCGACGAACTACGGCGGCGTAGGCGGTCAGGGCAACCCGATGCTCGTCTACGACGCATTGCAGCAGTCTTACAACACGGTGGCTGTCTGGGTCGGCGATATGGTCGGCGTGGACTACCTGTATAACTTTGTCCATGACACGCTGGAATGCAGCTATATCAACGCCGAGAACGATATGGACCTCGGACCGCTGGTCCTGGGCTCCCAGAGCAGCGGCCTGACGGTGGTGCAGCTGGCCGGTGCGTACACGATGTTCAACACCGGTACATTCACGACACCGCACTACTATACCGAGATCACCGATTACCAGGGCAACATGATCCTGGACAACAACAAGTATATCAACACGACCCAGGCCATCAGCGCGGACACGGCGTACATCATGAACCGCATGATGTGGAATGTCCTGCACAGCAGAAAGGGTACTGCCTACGGCAAAGCCCCCGACGGCGAGATGGACTCTGTGGCCAAGACCGGTACGACGAGCAACTACAAGGACTACACCTTTGCCGGTCTGACGCCGTACTATGTCACCGCCATCTGGTGGGGCTGTGACCGCCCGACCGAGATGGACACGCTGGGCAAGGCGGGCAAGAACGCAAGCCCCATCCAGTACGCCTGGAAGGCACTGATGGAGGATCTGCAGGCCGACCTGCCGGTCAAGGAGTTTGCCAAGGGCGAGAACGTCGTTGAGAAACACTTTGACACCTCCTCCGGCGCGATCATCTCCAGCGGCGGCAGTGTGGGCTATTACACCGAGGACAACCTGCCCGACAACAGCTACACGGTCTCCGAGGACGACCCCTACGCCGCCCTGGCCCAGGCCGCCGCGGACGCTGCCGCCGCCGCAGGGGACACCACCACTGAGCCGACAGAATAAAAAGCTGCCTCCCATGTAGGGGCCGGGCATGCCCGGCCCGCGGCCTTTCCGTAAGCATACGTCTGCCTTACACGACAGGGCCGGACATGTCCGGCCCCTACCGCACAGCAGAGAAAAGCACACCATTCGAATCGTACCCGGTTTGGATGGTGTGTTTTTGTATCAGCTACAGTTGTACTCGCACAAAAGATGTCGACTTTTCCCTGCTGTGGGCTGTGCAATTTGACAAATTGCACAAAACCGCCGCAAAAGGCTTGCAACCGGGCCTTGCCCGTGGTATGATGGGACACATCGAGAACAGTTGTACACAAGGGGGATACACGATGGCCGAGAGGCGTTTTTTGCTGGTAGACGCGGATGTTCTGCCGGAAGTCTTTGTCAAGGTGCTGCAGGCCAAGGAGCTGCTGGCCTCGGGTGCGGTGAGCAATATCTCCGCCGCGGCCAAGCAGGCAGGCATATCACGCAGTGCTTTCTATAAATATAAGGATACGGTGTTTGACGCCGAGACCGGGCGCGAGTCCATCACCGTGGTGGCAACGCTGCTGGATAAGACCGGCGCACTGCAGGGGCTGCTGTCGGGCATTTCGGCGGCGGGCGCGTCCATCGTGACCATCACCCAGTCCCGCCCGGAGAACGGCGCAGCCCAGGTCGAGGTCACAGTCCGCACCGGCACGATGCAGATGCCGGTGGACGAGATGCTGACCCGCCTGTCCCACCAGCCGTGCGTGGTGGAGATCCACAGAGGCGCGTGACCGCAGGGTAGGGGCGAGGTATGCCTCGCCCGCAGCCTTGCCGGAATAGCTCTATCGCGGGAAAGCCGCGGGCCGGGCATGCCCGGCCCCTACAGAGCATATACCGAGTGTAAGAATAGGGGGATTTTTCCAATGGCTAAAATCGCAATCATGGGCTTCGGCACGGTCGGCTCCGGTGTGCTGGAGGTCTGCCGCCGCAATGCAGCCTCCATCGCCCGCCGCGCCGGTGAGCCCGTCGAGGTCAAATATATCCTGGATGTGCGGGACTTTTCCGGTTCTCCGGATGCCGCGCTTTTTACGAAATCCATCGACACGATCCTGAATGACCCCGAAATCAAGGTCGTCGTCGAGACCATTGGCGGCACGAAATTTGCCTACCCGTATGTGCGCCAGTGCCTCGAGAGCGGGCGCAGCGTCTGCACCTCCAACAAGGAGATGGTCGCGACCTACGGCGCAGAGCTGCTGGCCCTTGCCAAAGAGCACAGCGCGGCCTTCCTGTTTGAGGCCAGCGTCGGCGGCGGCACGCCGATCATCACCCCGATGCACCAGTGCCTGGCCGCCAACCATATCAGCAGCATCCGCGGCATCGTCAACGGCACGACGAACTTCATGCTGACGAAGATGAAGCGCGAGAACATGGGCTTTGACGAGGCCCTGAAAATTGCCCAGCAGCTCGGCTACGCCGAGACGAAGGACCCCGGTGACGATGTGGATGGCCGCGATGCCTGCCGCAAGATCGCCATTCTGGCCAGCCTCGCCTGCGGGCATCACGTCTACCCGGACAACATCCCGACCCGCGGCATCCGCGACATCACCGTTGCTGACATCAAGGCCGCCGAAAAGCTCGACAGCGCCATCAAGCTGATCGCCTGGTACAACGAGGGCGGGGACGGTCAGATGGCCGCGGGCGTCGAGCCGATGCTCGTCTCCAACTCGAACCAGCTGGCGGGCGTCGATGACGTGTTCAACGCCGTTTTGATGAAGGGCGATATGCTCGGCGACGTCGTGTTCTACGGCAAGGGCGCGGGCAAGCTGCCCACCGCCAGCGCCGTTGTGGCCGACGTCATTGACGCTTTGAAAGAGGGCGTCAAGGTACACGACTCGCTGTTCTGGAAGCCCGCCGAGAAGCCGGAGGGCCTGCTTGAGGACAGGAACACCTACCCGTGGTATCTGCGCGTGACCGGTGTGGCGGCGGCGCTGCTGCCCAGCGTGGCCGGTGCGGGCCATGTGGTCTTTGAGGACAACGGCGAGGCTGCCTATCTGGTCGATGCCGCCACGTCTGCGGATATTGCCGCGGTCACGGAGAAAATCGAAGTGCTGGGCGGCAAGGTCGCGCTGGCCATGAAGAAGCTGGAAGACTGAGAGGGGGGCAGGGTATATGGTAACTGTAACCGTCCCGGCCACCAGCGCCAACGTCGGCGCCGGGTTTGACTCGCTGGGTCTGGCCGTTTCGATGCACAACGTCTTTACGTTTGAGGAATCGGACCGCATTCAGATTTCGTCCGTCGATGGGACCCACGTCCCGGCGGGCAGCAACAACCTGGTCTACCGCTCGGCCCGGGTCGTCTATGACCAGCTGGGCATCCCGCTGAAGGGTCTGCGCATCACCCAGCGCAACGACATCCCGATGGCGCGCGGCCTCGGGTCCAGCTCGGCCTGCATCGTGGCGGGCATCATGGGCGCGAACGCCCTGCTGGGCGACAAGCTGACCGAGCGCCAGATGCTGACGCTGGCGACGGCCATCGAGGGCCATCCCGACAACGTCGCCCCCGCCATGCTGGGCGGCTTTGTGACCAGCGTCATCGACGAGGGCCAGGTCTACAGCGTCAAGAAGGACATTGACCCCGAGCTGGCGTTTGCGGCGTTTGTGCCGGACTTCCGCCTGCTGACCAGCAAGGCGCGCGCGGCGCTGCCCGCCATGGTCAGCCATAAGGATGCCGTCTACAACCTGTCCCGCGCGGCGCTGGCCACGGCGGCCTTCTGCGAGGGCAACTACGCGCTGCTGGGTGTGGCGACCAAGGACGTGCTGCACCAGAAGTACCGCCTGCCGCTGATCGAGGGCGGCGACGACGTCTTTGAGCTGGCGCAGGACCTGGGTGCGCAGGCCGTTTACATCTCGGGTGCCGGGCCGACCATCATGGCCGTTGTGCACAAGGACGACACCGAGTTTTTCACCCGCGCAGAGGCAGCGCTGGCTGCGGACAGCCCGCTGCACCATTTTACCGTGCATCGTCTGCTGGCCGACAACGTCGGCGCAGTGGTGAGCTGATACAGGAACAGGGGAGAGAGTACACCAATGGGCTTGATCGTACAAAAATTCGGCGGCTCCTCGGTCAAGGACCGGGACCGCATCTTCAACGTGGCGCGCATCGTCATGAACACCCGCAACGCCGGCAACGACGTTGTCGTGGTCGTCTCGGCGCAGGGCGACACCACCGACGACCTGATCACCAAGGCGGCGGAGATCACCTCCGACCCGTCCCACCGCGAGATGGATATGCTGCTGGCCGCAGGCGAGGAGATTTCGATTTCCCTGCTGACGATGGCCTTGCAGGAGCTGGGCGTCTCCGCCATCAGCCTGACGGGCTGGCAGGCGGGCTTCAACACAGACCGCGCCTACTCCAAGGCGCGCATCAAGCGCCTGGACACCGAGCGTGTCGAGAGTGAGCTGGCGCGCAACCGTGTGGTCGTCGTGGCAGGCTTCCAGGGCCTGAACCGCTCCGACGACATCACGACGCTGGGCCGCGGCGGCAGCGATACCTCCGCCGTGGCGCTGGCCGCTGCGCTGCACGCGGACCGCTGCCAGATCTTCACCGACGTCGAGGGCGTCTACACCGCAGACCCGCGCAAGATCCCCAAGGCAACCAAGCTCAAGGAGATCACGTTTGACGAGATGCTCGAGCTGGCGTCCCTGGGCGCACAGGTGTTGAACAACCGCAGCGTCGAGCTGGCCAAAAAGTACAATGTCGAGCTGGAGGTCATCTCCAGCATCAATCCGGTGCCCGGCACCGTTGTTAAGGAGGAGACCAAAGTGGAAGGTATGCTCATCAAGGGTGTTGCAAAGGACACCGACGTCGCCGTTTTGACCGTGAAGGACGTGCCGGATGTGCCCGGTATGTCGTTCAAAATTTTCAGCCTGCTGGCCCAGAAGAACATCAACGTTGACATCATTCTGCAGACCACGGGCCGCGACGGCAAGAAGGACATGAGCTTCACCGTGCCCCTGGGCGACGCCGAGAGCGCCGTTGCCGCGCTGAAAAACGCCACGCACCGCATCGGCGGCGGCGACATCACCGTTGACAAGACCTGCGCGAAGGTCTCCATCGTCGGCGCGGGTATGCAGAGCCACTCCGGCGTGGCCTCCACGATGTTCGAGGCCCTGTTCAACCAGAACATCAACATCAAGATGATCTCCACCAGTGAGATCAAGATCAGCGTCATCATCGACGAGGCCGACGCCGACAAGGCAGTTGCCGCCATCCACGACGCATTCATCAACTGATTGTAAGGTCTTATATAGAGGGAAATGGGTCGTCCCCCGTGTACACGATGGTGCACGGGGGACGTTGTTGTTAGGGTAAACGGGCAGAACCCTTCCGGCCTTGCTGACGCGCGGCCACCTCCCCTGATGGGGAGGCTTTCTCGCGGGCACAGCCCGCGCAAAAAGGCGCCCCATCAGGGGAGCTGGCCGAGTTTACGAGGCCTGAGGGGTTCTGCCCGTTACCCTTTATTACAAAAGCTTCTCACCTGCTGCAAACTTCGCCGTCAGCTTACCCTTGCCAAGGTACGCATACCGCTCCAAACGCTCCGCAGCGCTGAACGCCCGCATATTTTTAAGCGGGTCATCATCCAGCACCAGCGCGTCAAACGCATAGCCGTCCTCAAACAGGCCGACCTTCTCGCCAAAATCGGCCCAGAAATCTCCGCCGCCGACAGTCGCCATATACAGCGCCTCCACCATCGTCAGCGGCTTCTCACTCTGGTCGATATACCGCCAGCGCAGCTTGCTGACCTGCACGGCGGTAGCCATGACCGTGAACAGGTCCAGCGTCTGACCGCCGGCCACGTCGCTGCCCAGGCCGACGCGCCAGCCGCCGCGCAGGTAGTGCGCCGCGGGGGCGATGCCCGCAATGACATTCTCGTTGCTGGTGGGGCAGTGGGCGATCATGACGCGGTTCTGCTTCATCAGCGCGGCTTCGTCATCGGGGCTGTAGATGCAGTGCGCCATGACGGTGGGCACGCCGCCGCCGAACAGGCCATACCGGCTGTAGCTCTCGCCGTAGAATTTTGTGCCGGGGCACAGCTCGGCGACCCACGCGATCTCACCCGGATTCTCGGACAGGTGACTCTGCGCAGGTACGTTGTATTCTCTTGCCAGTTCGCCGAGACCGCGCATATACTCGTCACTCGTGCTGGGGGTGAAGCGCGGCGTGATCATCGGGCGCACCGGGCCCGCGTGCAGGGTGTTTTCGGCGCGGCAGGTATCCAGCCAGCGGCGCGTCTCGGCTAGACCCGCGGCGGCGGACGGCTCACGGTAGCTGTCAGGGCTGTTGCGGTCCATACCCAGCTTGCCGACAAAGGCGGAAAGTCCCGCGCCGCGCAGCTGGTGCATCAGTTCGAGCGTTGCGTCGGTGTGCAGCGTCGCAAAGATGCAGGCGCGCGTTGTGGCGCTGTTTTTCAGGTCGCGCACAAAATAGGAGTAGCCCAGCCTGGCGTAGGCCGGGTCGGCGTAGTGGGCTTCCTCGGGGTAGGTGTACTGCTGCAGCCAGTCCAGCAGCTCCAGATCCATTGCCGTGCCGCAATAGCTGTACTGCGGCGCGTGCAGATGCAGGTCCACAAGACCCGGCGTGATGATTTTACCCGTATAGTCGAGAACTTCCACCCCGGCAGGGGCAGTCTCGCTGAATCCGGTGCACAGGCCGTTTTCACACAGCAGATAGCCCTCGCGGACGCGGAGGGTGTCCGGGGCGGGGGTGTCGAGGAAGGTGCCTTTCAGGGTGAAAGTGTTCATATAGTATACCTCTTTATATAGAATTGCTCTGTAGGGGCCGGGCATGCCCGGCCCGCAAGTATACGGCAGATGTCTGCCCACCCGCGGGGCGTCGGGGACGCCGCCCTCTACAAAGCGGCGATTCCAGACTCTATTATAAACAATCTACCCCATCTGTTGCAAGTTTTTTATTTACTTTACGTCGCTAAAGCGGTATAATACAAATATCTATTGATGTTTGAAAGGAATAACGATTTGGAACGTAAACAACTCGCGCCCGGCGTTTGCATTACAACGCTGGATGCTTCTAAATTCAACCGCTGCCGCATCACGCTGCACCTGCGCTTTCCGGCAAAGCGGGAATCCGCCACCGACGTCGCGGTGCTGGCCCTTGTGCTGGAACGCGGCTACGCGGCCTGCCCCGATATGACCGCGCTGTCCCGCCGCCTGGCCGAGCTGTACGGCGCGGACCTCGGCGTTGACCTGGCCAGCGCGGGCACGGACCGCGTGCTCTCCGCCGATATCTGCGGCATCAAGGACGCTTACGCGCTGGCGGGGGAGAACCTGACCGCCGCCTACGCCGACATTGTGTTCGGCACGATCTTTGACCCGTATCTCGTGGACGGCGCGTTCGACCCCGAGGCCGTGCGCATCGAGACCGAGACCCAGGCCCGCCGCCTTGAGGCCGAGTTCAACTCGAAGCGTCTCTACTGCGTGCGGCAGGCCCGCCGCAAATTCTACGGCGACACCCCCGCGGGCATCGAGCTGGGCGGCTACCCCGGCGAGCTCGTCAATGTGACGCCGCAGAGCCTCAAGGCCGAGTATGACCGCATCCTCTCCACCGCGTACATCGACGTGATGGTGCAGGGCGTCGATGAGGCCCGCGTGGCCGATATGCTGCTGAAAAAGCTCGACGGCATCCGCCGCGACCCGCACCCGTTTGCCGCACCCGTCGCCATGCCCGCCACGCCGCTGCGCCATTTTAAAGAGGAGATCCCCGGCCTGACCCAGGCCAAGCTCTGTATGCTGTTCACCACGGGCGAAGCCAACCCCAACCCGCCCAGTGTCAGCATCCTGCGCGTCGCCATGAGCGTGCTGGGCGGCTCTGCCACCAGCCGTTTGTTCCGCAACGTGCGCGAGAAGCAGTCCCTTTGCTACTACTGCGGTTCTGCCGCCCAGCGCGCCACCGGCGTCATGATGATCGACTCCGGCGTCGAGCCGGGCAAGGAGCAGCAGGCCGAGGCCGCCATCATTGCCGAGCTGGAGGGCCTGAAAAACGGCCCCATCACCCAGGAAGAAGTGGACGACTGCCGCCGCGGTCTTTTGTCCAGCATGGACGCCCTCGGCGACAGCCTGGCCGCGTTGGAAAACTGGTACTACGGCCAGATCACACGCGGCGAGCCGCTCTACCCGCCGGAGTACGGCAAGGTGCTGACCAGCGCCGTCAGTTTGGACGAGGTGCGCCAGACGCTGCAGAGCTACAGCTATTCGGTCTGCTACGCCGTGACCGCCGAGCCGGGCACGCAGGGGAAGGGAGGCAGCGAGGATGTTGAATAACGATCACGAGAGCTTCGCCGCTGCCCAGGCGCGCGCCGCTGCCGCCGTCAGCTGTGAAAGCGTCGTGCTGCCCAGCGGCCTGACCGTGCTCTGCCGCACGATGCCGGGCTACAGCAGCGTCCACGCGATTTACGCCACGGGCTTCGGCTCCGTCCACCGCGCGTTCAGGCTGGACGGCAAACAGATCACACTGCCCGCCGGAACGGCGCATTTCCTGGAGCACAAAATGTGCGAGACGCCCAAGGGCGACTCCTTCACCTTCTACGCCAAGACCGGCGCGTCGGCCAACGCCTTTACCAGCTATGACCGCACCTGCTACCTGTTCTCGGCGACCCAGAAAATTGACGAGAACCTTGACATTCTGCTGGGCATGGTCGGCAAGCCGTGGTTCACCAAGGCCACGATTGCCAAGGAGCAGGGCATCATCGGGCAGGAGATCAAAATGTACGACGACAGCCCCGACTGGCGGCTGCTGAACGCGCTGTTCCGCTGCCTCTACGCCGACCACCCGCTGCGCGACGACATCGCGGGCACGGTGGAGAGCATTGCCGAGCTGACGCCCCAGATGCTCTACAGCTGCACCAGGGGGTTCTACGCGCCGTCCAATATGGTGCTGAGCGTCGCGGGCAAGATCACGCTGGCGCAGGCTGTGGACGCCTGCAAGCGCAACGGCCTGTACCGCGCCCGCGCCCCGCATGAGGTCGAGTGGGACATCCCGGCGCAGACCGGCCCGCTGCCCCACAAGGAAGCGTTCTTCACGATGCCTGTCACGAAGCCCTGCTTCGGCGTGGCCTACCGCGAGGAGCCGCTGGCCGAGGGTGACCTGAAGCGCGAGCTGCTGCTGGACATGCTGGGCGATCTGGTCGTCGGCGGCCTGACGAAGCTCTACCGCCGTCTGTACGATGAAGCGCTGGTCAACCCCGAGTTCTCCGGTGACTTTATCGCCGTGCGCGGCGCCTGCACCGTGGCCTTTACCGGCGAGAGCGACACCCCGCGCCAGGTCGTGGACCTTTTACAGGAGGAGATCGAGCGGATGCGCCGTGAGGGCGTTGATCCCGAGGTCTTTATGCTTGTGAAAAACCAGATGTACGGCGAGCTGCTGGGCGACGTGGAGGCCGTGGACGATGCCGCCGAGGAGGCCGCCGCGGCCTGCCTGAAGGGCCGCACGCTGGCGGACGAGATCGCCGCGCTGGCTGCGCTGACCGTGGAGGACGCCAACGCCCTGCTGCAGACGGTCCTGCGGGAGGAAAACCGCGCCTACGTGCAGATCGACCCGGCAGAAAAATAACGAGGTTAAGTTGAAAATGGTCTATCATGTGCAATTTCCCGGGTTGGGCCTGGATCTGACGGTCAACCGTGTGGCGCTGGCCATCGGCGGGTTCAACATTTACTGGTACGGCGTCATCATCGCGGCGGGCATGCTGCTGGCGATGCTCTACGCCTTCCGCAATGCCGTGGACTACGGCATCGACTCGGACCGTCTGGTGGACGTTGTGGCCATCGGCACGGTCATGGCCATCGTCTGTGCCCGTATTTATTACGTAGCTATGGCACCCTTTGCGTATCAAAGCCTCTGGGATATGATCGACATCCGCAAGGGCGGCATCGCCATCTATGGCGCGGTCATCGGCGCGTTTGTGTTCGGCGCCCTGGCCGCAAAATGGCGCAAGGTGCCGCTGCTGCCGCTGTTTGATCTGGTGTCGCTGGGCTTTCTGATCGGGCAGGGCATTGGCCGCTGGGGCAACTTTGTCAATCAGGAGGCCTTCGGTACAAACACGACGCTGCCCTGGGGCATGTACAGCGAGGGTACGGAGGCGTATCTCAAATCCGTGCAGGTCACGCTGCCCGCGGGCGTGACCGTGGACCCCACCGCGCCGGTGCACCCGACGTTTTTGTATGAGAGCATCTGGTGTCTGGTTGGCTTCGCCGTGCTGGCTTCGTTTTACAAAAAACGGCGGTTCAACGGACAAATCTTCCTGGGCTATATCATCTGGTACGGCCTGGGCCGCGCCTGGATCGAGGGGCTGCGCACCGACTCGCTGCTGATCGGCAATACCGGTCTGCGCGCCAGCCAGCTGGTGGCGATTGGGTCGGTCATTGTGGCCGCCGCGCTTATGGTCATCGGTCTGCGCAATGCCAAGGGCAAGCCGCTCATGGTGCCGCTGGCTGTGAAGGACCTGAAAAAGCAGGCCGAGGCAGGGGACCGCTTCACGGCGGACATCCTGCCCGTCGGCGCACCCCACGCTGAGTTTGTCAAGGCCACCGATGCCATGAATGCGCGTCTGGATGCGCTGGATTTGAGTGAGGTCGAGATCGAGGAAATCGAGACGCCGAAGGAATAAACAAACGCTTTGCAGCGCGGCGATAGGCGCTGCTGGTGTAAGACCCGACACCGTTTTGCCCGCCCCGGCGGACAAAAAATACATTTGAAAGAGGGAACTATCATGGGAGCAACTGTCATTGACGGCAAGGCATTGGCCGCCGCCACGAAGGCCGAGGCCGCAGAAAAGGTCAAAGCGCTGAAAGCGCAGGGCATCAACCCCTGCCTGGCGGTCATTTTGGTGGGCGAGAACCCCGCTAGCCAGGTCTATGTCCGCGGCAAGATCAACGACTGTGCGCAGTGCGGCATCGAGAGCCGCAGCATCAACCTGCCCGCCGACACCACGCAGGACGCCCTGCTGGCCGAGGTGAAGAAGCTGGCGGATGACTCCGCTGTGCACGGCATTCTGGTGCAGCTGCCGCTGCCCGCCCAGATCGACGAGAAGGCTGTCATCGACGCCATCCCGCCCGAGAAGGACGTGGACGGCTTCTCGCCCGTCAACGTGGGCCGTATGCAGATCGGCGAGCCGTGCTACCTGCCCTGCACCCCGGCGGGCTGCATCCGCATGATCGAGTCCACGGGCACCGACATTGCGGGCAAGAACGCCGTCGTCATTGGCCGCTCGAACATCGTGGGCAAGCCCGCGGCGCTGCTGCTGCTGGCGAAGAATGCCACGGTCACGATCTGCCATTCCAGGACGAAGAACCTGAAAGAAGTCTGCGCCGCCGCGGATATTCTCGTGGCCGCCGTGGGCCGCGAGGGCTTTGTGACCGGCGACATGGTCAAGCCCGGTGCCGTCGTCATTGATGTGGGCATCAACCGCGGTGCGGACGGCAAGCTGCACGGTGACGTGAACTTTGCCGAGGCCGCCGAAAAGGCCGCCTACATCACCCCCGTCCCCGGCGGCGTCGGCCCCATGACCCGCGCCATGCTCATGCTGAACACGGTGGAGGCGGCAGAGCGGCAGGGCCGCTAATAAAGGCTTCCCCCTTGGGGGAAGCTGTCCGCGAAGCGGATTGATGAGGGGCAACCTTGCCATTGCAGCCCACGGATGGGGTATAACCGCAGACTTGCCCCTCATCCGGCCCTGCGGGGCCGCCTTCAGTCTACGCGCTAAGAGCCGCCTACGGCGGTTGCGCTCCGACACGCGCCAGCGGGCGCAGCCCCTTGGGGGGAAGACAAAAGAAATTCTAAAATTTTAACCTTCCCACGCCCGAAAACCCCTTGACAAGCCCTGCTCCTATATGGTATGATACTAGAGCCGCATGGTATGGGCTCTATAAGTGTGTGCTTTTATCGGTGCAACGCCCTACAGACCAGCGAGACTTATTGAAAGAGGTTATCCACTATGTACGCAGTTATCAAAACCGGTGGCAAGCAGTACAGCGTTAAGGTCGGCGACGTCGTCTACGTCGAGAAGCTGAACGCTGAGGACAACAGCGAAGTCACCTTCGATCAGGTTCTCGCCGTTGGCGAGGAGGGCTCTGTCAAGGTCGGTGCTCCCGTTGTTGAGGGCGCTTCCGTTGTTGCCAAGGTCGTCAAGACCGGCAAGGGCAAGAAGCTCAACATCCTGACCTATCGTCCCAAGAAGGGCAGCATGGTCCGCAAGGGTCATCGTCAGCCTTACACCAAGGTGGAAATCACCGCGATCAACGGCTAAGGAGGTAAATCACAATGGCACATAAAAAAGGCGTAGGTTCTACCAAGAACGGTCGTGATTCCGAGTCCAAGCGCCTCGGCGTCAAGCGCGGCGACGGTCAGTTTGTTCTGGCCGGCAACATCCTGGTCCGTCAGCGCGGCACCCACATCCATCCGGGTGAGGGCGTCGGCATCGGCAGCGATGACACCCTGTTCGCTCTGGTCGATGGCCGCGTTCACTTCGAGCGCATGGGCCGTGACCGCAAGCGCTGCACGGTCAAGCAGTAAAAAAACCGGTACGGGCGGGCCTTTGCGGCTCGCTCGTTTTTTGTGATTTTTTGTAAATGAGGTACCACATGGCAACCAGTAATTTTATTGATACCGCCACGATCTGGCTGCACGCCGGCAAGGGCGGCGACGGTGCGGTGACGTTCCACCGCGAAAAATTCGTGGCGGCGGGCGGCCCCGACGGCGGTGACGGCGGGCGTGGCGGCGACATCATCTTTGTGGCCGACGACAACCTGTCCACCCTGATGGACTTCCGCTACAAGCGCAAGTACACCGCGCCCGACGGCGAGAATGGCCGCGCCAAGCGGATGAGCGGCGCAGACGGTGACGACCTGGTCATCCGCGTGCCCCGCGGCACCGTGCTGAAGGAGGCCGAGACCGACCTCGTCGTGGCCGATCTGACGGGCAGTGAGCCTGTTGTCGTGGCCAGGGGCGGACGCGGCGGCTGGGGCAACAGCCATTTTGCGACCCCGACCCGCCAGATCCCCAAGTTTGCCAAGCCCGGTCTGCCCGGCGAGGATATGCACCTCAAGCTCGAGCTGAAGGTCATTGCGGACGTGGGCCTGATCGGCTTCCCGAACGTCGGCAAATCGACGCTCATCAGCATTATTTCTGCCGCGCGTCCCAAGATTGCCAACTACCACTTCACGACGCTGACCCCCGTGCTGGGCGTCGTCCGTGTCGGCCCGGAGCAGAGCTTTGTCTGCGCCGACATCCCCGGTCTGATCGAGGGTGCTGCGGAGGGCGTCGGCCTCGGCCACGACTTCCTGCGCCATGTTGAGCGCTGCCGCCTGCTGCTGCATGTCGTTGACGTCTCCGGCTGCGAGGGCCGCGACCCCAAGGCGGACTTTGAGCAGATCAACCACGAGCTGGCCGGGTTCAGTGCCGAGCTGGCGGACCGTCCGCAGATCGTGCTGGGCAACAAGTGCGACATTGCAAGCCCCGAGCAGGTCGAGGAGTTCAAGCAGTACGTCGAGGCCAAGGGTCTGACCTTCCTGCCCATCTCCGCGGCGACCCGTCAGGGTGTGGACAACCTGCCCGCGCTGGTCTACAACCGCCTGAAGGATCTGCCCCCGGTCAAGGTCTATGAGGCCGAGTACAAGCGCCCCGACAAGAACGCCCAGCCGACCCGCCCGTTCACGGTGGAGCGCACAGGCGACCACGAGTTCACCGTCGATGCCCCGTGGCTGGAGCGTATCCTCGCCGGTACGAACGTCGCGGACTACGAGAGCCTGCAGTATTTCCAGACGCAGCTGGGTGATTCCGGCATTCTGGACGAGCTGGTCGCCCAGGGCGTTGAGGAAGAGGACACGATCAAGATCGGCGAGTACGAATTCGATTATCTGTACTAAGTAGTAGAAAATATGCTGTTTACACAAAGATCCGAAGTCGACATTCACGAAATGTCGCCGCTGGCGCTGGCCTTTGTGGGCGACGCCGTGCTGGAGCTGCTCGTCCGCGCCCGCCTGGTGGGCACGACGCGCTTGCAGCCCAATCGTCTGCATACCGTCGCGACGCATTACGTCAGCGCCCACGCGCAGAATCTGGAGCTGGACATCATCGAGCCGATGCTGACCGACGCCGAGGCCGCCGTGCTGCGCCGCGGCAAAAACGCCAGCAAGGCCACTGTCGCCAAGCACGCCACCGTGCAGGAGTACCGCGCCTCCACCGGTTTTGAGTGCCTGCTGGGCTGGCTGTATCTGCAAGGCGGGAACGACCGCATTGAGGAATTGTTCAACGCGATGTGGGACGGGTATAAGCCGGAGTAATAAGGTGCGGGCGGATATGGAATCCGCCCCTACAATGTCGGGACCGTAGGGGCGCATTCTATATGCGCCCGTGGCCGTTTTCCGTTACAGATTATGTACCGCACCCCGCCCGGGGCGCGGTGCCGCCTCACTTGTAGTTTTTGCTGTCGGTGGTGTTGGTGGTGCGGTTGGTGGTTTTCTGCTGGGTACGGTTCGTGGTTTTCTGGGTCGTGTCCGTCGTGCGATTGGTCGTGCGGTTCGTCGAATTGTTAGTCTGATTCTTAGCCATAGGTGGTAAGCTCCTTTCGCAAGTAAAAACGATCTACAGTCGTTTTCGGACTGCAAAGGTAGTTTGCCCGCCCATGGCTTTTTTATGCAGAGGGGGCTGCTATGGAATTTCCACAGGATTTTACCGCGCGGGAGCGGGCACTGCTGGGGGCGCGCTTTGACGAACTGTACGCCTACGCCACGCCGCAGCCTGCCCGCGGCGTAACGGTCAACGCGCTGCGCTGCACGCCGGAATGGTTCGCGCAGCATGCGGACTTTGACGCAAAGCCGTCCCCATTCTGCCCCACGGCCTTTACGACGGCGGCGGGCTTCCGCCCGGGGCGGCACGCCTGGCACCACGCGGGCGTGCTCTATGCACAGGAGCCGAGTGCCTCGGCCCCCGCTGCGCTGCTGGACGTGAAGCCCGGTATGCGGGTGGCCGACCTCTGCGCCGCGCCGGGAGGCAAGACCAGCCAGCTGGCGGCGGCTCTGCAGGGGCAGGGCCTGCTGCTGGCCAATGAATTCGTCGCCGCCCGCGCTGAAATTCTGCGCCAGAATCTCGAGCGAATGGGCGTGACGAACGCTGTCATCACGAACGAGGACACCGCCCGCCTGGCCGCGGCGATGCCCGGGCAGTTTGACCGGGTGCTCGTCGACGCGCCCTGCTCGGGCGAGGGCATGTTCCGCAAGGAGGCCGTCGCCGCCGCCCAGCACAATAACGCCTTAGTGGCGCACTGTGCGGAGCTGGGGGCCGAAATTCTCGAAAACGCGGCGGCGCTGCTGGCTCCGGGCGGCGTGCTCGTCTACTCGACCTGCACATTTGCCCCGGCGGAGGACGAGGAACAGATCGCGGCCTTCCTCGCAAAGCACCCCGTGTTCACGCTCTGCGACCTGTCCGGCTGCGGCTTTGGCCGCCCGGGCGAGGCCAACCGCGCCCCTGACTACCCGGATTTCCGCGCCGGATACACCCGCCGCATCTGGCCCGCCGACGGCGGCGAGGGCCACTTTATGGCGAAACTGCAAAAGGCAGCCGACGCCGACGCGCCCACCCCGCCGAAGGGCAAGCCGCCCAAGGCGCTGAAAGCCCCGGCGGAGTGGCTCGATTTTGCCAAAACCTATTTCCCGGCGCTGGCTTCCCGCCCGCTGGCCGGGGCGGGGGAGTGGCTGCTGCTGCCCGCGCCGGGCAGCGAGACGCTGAACACCGCGAAGCTGCGCGTCGTGCGCGGCGGCGTTCTAGCGGGCAGCGTGCTGAAAAAGCGGTTCCAGCCCGCCCATGCGCTTTTCATGGCCTACGGCGCACAGTGCACGAACCGCGAGGAGCTGACGCTGACCGACCCGCGCACCGCCGCCTGGCTGCGGGGCGAGGAGATCGACGCCGCCACCGCGCAAAACGGCTGGTGCGCCGTGCTCGTAGACGGGTTCCCGCTCGGCGGCGGCAAGGTCAGCGGCGGACGCATCAAAAACCATTACCCGAAGGGCCTGCGCAATCTGCAATAAAGCGGGCGGCCCCTCTTGAAAAGAACGATTTGTTGTGCTATAATAATTTACTGGTAATTATCGGCTGCAATGCCGCTGCCTGTGTGAATACAAATTAGGGGGATTTTTCCATGTCCGGACATAGCAAATGGAATAACATCAAGCGTAAAAAGGAAAAGACCGACGGCGCCCGCGCCAAGGTTTTCACTAAGATCGGCCGCGAGATCGCCGTGGCCGTTAAGGAGGGCGGCGGCAACCCCGCTTCCAACTCCAAGCTGGCGGCTCTGATTGCCAAGGCCAAGGCCAACAGCGTGCCCAACGATAACATCCAGCGCATTATCAAGCGCGCCGAGGGCGGCGACAAGACCGAGTATGAGGCAATCACCTATGAGGGTTACGGCCCCGGCGGCATCGCCGTCATGGTCGAGACCCTGACCGACAACCGCAACCGCACCGCGGCCAATATGCGCCATTACTTTGACAAGTTCGGCGGCAACCTGGGCCAGATGGGCTGCGTCGGCTTCATGTTCACCCAGAAGGGCGTCATCGTCGTCGATCTCGAGGACAAGGATCCCGATGAGCTGATGATGGATGCGCTGGACGCCGGTGCCGATGACTTCGATGCAGGCGAGGACGCCGCCGAGGTCACCACCAGCCCCGAGAACTTCACCGCCGTCTGCGACGCGCTGGAAAAGAAGGGCTACAAGTTCATCTCCGCCGACGTGGCGCAGGTGCCTTCCACCACCACCGTGCTGACCGACCCCGATCAGCTCGTCCAGATGGGCAAGCTGCTGGACGCCCTGGACGACGATGATGATGTCCAGAACGCCTGGCACACCCTCGAGAACGAGGAAGACCTGGATCGCTAAACCACAAGAATGCCAAAAGAGAGTGAAGGGCGACTTTTGCTCTCTTTTTTGTACGGCAGAACGGTAGGGGCCTGGCATGTCCGGCCCCTACAAGCATGTTTTTAATTGAAAAGGAGCGTTACTATGCCAAAACTCCTTTGCCCGCACTGCCTGCAGCCGCTGGATGGCGGGTACCGCGGCGAGTGCCCCCACTGCGGGCGTTCGCTGGAAAACCGCAACCCCGAGGGCGCGCTGCCTCTGGGCACCCAGCTTGGCGGCAGGTACACGGTGGGCACCTATTTGAGCGCCGACGGTGACGGTCTTGCCTACCGCGGCGTGCTGAACGACGAAAAGAAATTCGTCCTCATCAAGGAATATTTCCCGGTCACACTCTGCAACGGCCGCAGCGCCGACGGTGCGCTGATGCCCAAGGAGGAGAAGGAGGTCCTGTTCAAGACGAGCCGGATGGACTTCAAGGACCTGTACGACGACCTGAAAAACCTGACCCCGGCCACCGGCCTGTCCACGATTCTGGACGTTATGGAGGAAAACAACACGGTCTACGCCGTGGAGGAGAGCGAGAAGGGCATGACCCTGTCGCATTACCTGCACCTGCGCAGCCGCACGCTGACCCCCGCCGAGGCCCGCACGCTGCTGCAGCCCATCATGGAGGGCGTGGCCCTGCTGCACAAATCGGGGCTGATCCACCGCGGCATCTGCCCGGACAACATCGTGCTGCCCATCGACGGCACGGCCCGCCTGACCGGTTACGGCACGCTGGCGCTGCGCACCGGCGGCAGCGAGCTGAAGAGCCAGCTCTACCCGGGCTACGCCGCGCCGGAGCAGTACTCTGCCGCCGAGTTCAGCGGGCGCTACACCGATGTTTACGCGCTGGCCGCGGTCTGCTACAGGATGGTCACGGGGCAGACGCCCGTCGCCGCGCCCCAGCGCAAGGTGCGGGACAGCCTTGAGTCGGCGCACAGCCTCGAGGCGGGTGTGCCTACATGGTTCTCGCAGGTGCTGGCTTGCGCACTGCGGCTGGACCCCGCCAAGCGGATGCAGACCGTGCCCGAGCTGATGAGTGCCCTGACCGACCCGAATGTCGCAAACGCGATGTTTGAGAAGGGCGACAACCAGATCAGCACCCGCAAGATCATGGCCGTGTCGCTCGTCGTCATCTTTGTGCTGGTCGTGCTGCTGCTCTGGAGCCTGATAGGCGGCAGCAAGGCTGACAGCACCCCTGCCGCAACGCCGCAGCCGACAGCAGCCGGCACGGCGGGGGAGACCACCGCCGAGACCGTGCCGAATCTGGTCGGCCTGCGCTACACTACTGACATCAAGGGTAACTCTGCCTACGACGGTTTCCGCATCGTGATGGTGGAGCAGCCGTCCGACACGGTGGCGCAGGGCGTCGTCATCAGCCAAGACCCGCCTGCAGACACAGAGAAGCTGATGGACGACCAAATCATCCAGATCACGGTCAGCAGCGGCCCGAGCCTTGTGGAGATGCCGGACATCATCGGCTTTACCCAGGCCAATGCCAGCAAAAAGCTGGACGCGCTGGGCATCCAGTACAAGATGGTCATGGTGGATAACGACGGTACGATGGCCGCGGGCTGTGTGGCGAGCACCGACTACAAGACCGGAACGAAGATAAACACCGAGAATGTGACTGTCATCGTCAGCATCGCCGGGGAGCGTGATGACACGCTGGTGGCGCAGACGGGGAATGCGGCAGAAAGCAATTCGGCTTCCCCTGAGGGGGAAGCTGTCACCGAAGGTGACTGATGAGGGGCAGGTTTTCCATGATACCCCGCTAACGGGTGACCACAGGAACGCCGCCCCTCATCCGGCCCTGCGGGGCCACCTTTCAGTCTACGCGCTAAGAGCCGCCTTCGGCGGTTGCGCTCCGACACGCGCCTGCGGGCGCAGCCCCAAGGGGGAAGGCGAAGCAAAACAAAAAAGAGCAGTCTCGCAAGAGACTGCTCTTTTTCAGTGCATTTCAGGCAATGCCGCCGCGGCGAGATTAGTCGCTGACGTAGGGCATCAGAGCCATGTAGCGGGCACGCTTGATGGCAACCGTCAGCTCACGCTGATGGAAAGCGCAGGTACCGGTAACACGGCGGGGAATGATCTTGGCGCGCTCGCTCACGTACTTGCGCAGGCGGGGCAGATCCTTGTAATCGATGTGCTCGACGCGGTCAACGCAGAAGGAGCAAACCTTCTTGCGGCCACGATGCATCGGACGAGAAGAACGATCCATAGCCATTGTGGAAACCTCCTTGTTAGAATGATACTTTCGATTTTAGAACGGCAGGTCGCCCTCATCCTCGATCAGTGCAAAGTCGTCATTGCTGCCGGCAGAATAGCTCGGCGCAGGGGCGGCCTGTGCAGCGGGACGGGGAGCGGGGGCTGCCGTGGGTGCGCCGTAACCGGCATCACCCATCGGTGCGGCGTTTGCGGATTTGGGAGCGGCAAAGTTGACGTTGTTGGCCACGATCTCAATCGCGGTGCGGTTGTTGCCGTTCTTGTCCTGATAGCTGCGGCTCTGCAGACGGCCGTCAATGGCGATCAGAGAACCCTTCTGGAAATACTTGCAGACAAACTCTGCCGTGCGGTCCCAGGCGACAACATCCAGCCAGTCAGCCTGACTCTGGCCGTTGGCGTCACGGCGTCCGCGATCACAGGCGATGCGGAACGACGCAACGTTCTTGCCCGTCGTAGTCTGGCGCAGCTGCGGGTCCGCGGCAAGGCGGCCCATGATTGCAACAACATTCAGCATTGGTTTACTCCTTACTCCTCAACAGCAAGAGTCATGCTGCGAAGAACGCCCTCGGTGATCTTGAAAACGCGGTCCAGCTCAGCCGGGAAATCGGGCTCGCTGGTGAAGCTGATCACCGTGTACACACCCTCGGTCTCATCGTTGATGGGGTAAGCAAGACGCTTCTTGCCCCAATCATCAACAGAATCGATCGTACCATTCGCTGCGATCAGGTTCTTGAACTTGTTGATCAGAGCGTTGGAAGCCTCTTCGTCGAGGTTCGCGGTGGTAACCATCATGGTTTCGTACTTAGCCATATTCTGTGCACCTCCTTTTGGACATTAGGCCTTCTCTTTTAACGGAAAAGACAAGGATAACCGTGTGATTTCACACAGCATCTAATTATAACAAGTAAATCCGCGTTTGTCAACGCAAAATTTGCCCTGCACAGCACAAAATTGCGGATTTTTTAAAAAAACCTGGACGTTCCGTAAAAGTGTCCTATTGCTTTTTCTGCCCGCTTTGCTATAATGGGCTTAATAATGTACAAGTCTTGCTTGCATAGCCGGACGCGGCGCTAGTAGGGGCGAGCATTGCTCGCCCGCTGCCCGCTTGCCATGCAGGAAACGATGGGGGAACGCAGGGCAGCGATAAGGCTGCGCGGGCGACCAATGGTCGCCCCTACATGTGTTCCCGCTTTGAAAAAGAGAAATGGAGCATTCGTATGAGAATCGTGGTCGTCGGCCTCGGCAAGGTTGGCCGTGCCCTGACCGCCCAGCTTACGGCGGAAAATAACGACATCGTCGTCATCGACCAAAACTCTGACCTGATCGAGGACATTGTCAATATCTATGACGTGCGCGGTCTGGCCGGCAACGGCGGCTGCTATGACGTGCAGAAGGAGGCGTTTGAGGACGGCGCTGACCTGCTGATCGCCACAACGTCCAGTGATGAGATCAACATCCTGGCCTGCCTCGTCGCCAAAAAGCTGGGCACGCAGCACACGATTGCGCGTATCCGCAACCCGGAGTATGAGAAGCAGCTGCGCTTTATGCGCGATGACCTGGGTCTGTCGATGTTCGTCAACCCGGAAAAAGCCACGGCGCGTGAGATCGCCCGCGTGCTGCGTTTCCCGTCTGCCATCAAGCGTGAGCAGTTCTGCCGCCAGCGGTTTGAGCTGATCGAGTACCGCCTTGCCGACGACAACCCGCTGGTGGGCTTGCAGCTGTCGGACCTGTACCGCAACATCCGGGTCAAAATTCTGATCTGCGCCGTCGCCCGCGGCAGCGAGACGATCATCCCCACGGGTATGTTTACGCTGCGGGCCGGGGACAAGATCTACCTGACGGCCTCGGCCCGGGATCTGGAATCCTTCTTCCGCAAGCTGAACCTGTTCAAGGCCAAGGCCAGCAACGTCATGATCGTCGGTGCAAGCCGGATGACCTACTATCTGGTCAAGGAGCTGCAGGACATCCAGAAGCGGGTGACCGTCATCGACAGCGATGCGGCCCGCTGCCAGGAGATGAGCGAGAAGTTCCCCGGCGTGCTGGTCATCCACGGCGACGGTGCGGATGCCGAGCTGCTGAGTGAGGAGCGCATCACCGATATGGACGCCTTTGTGGCGCTGACCGGCCTGGACGAAACAAACATCATTCTGGCGATGTACGCCTCCCAGATAAACTCCTGCAAGGTCGTGGCCAAGATCAACCGCGAGTCCTTCGCCGAGCTGGCCGCTGCTAAGGGGATGGTGGACAGCGTCGTCTCCACGGCGTCGGTCACGTCGGAGTCCATTGCCATGTACGTCCGCGCCATGCAGAACAGCTTTGAGTCGGAGAACATCAAGACGCTGCACCGTCTGGTGAGCGGGCGCGTGGAGGCGCTGGAATTCAACGTTGCGCCGGGTTTGCCGTTCATCGGCGTACCGCTGAAGGATCTGACCCTGCGCAAGGGGCTGCTGGTGGCGGGCATCGTGCGCCGCAATGGCCAGACAGTCATCCCGTCCGGCAACGATGCCCTGCAGGAGGGCGACGATGTCGTCATCGTCACCACCGACACAACGCTGCACTCGCTGCGCGACATTGTAAAGTGAGGGCGCAGCCATGAACTATAAAATGGTAGGGTTTGTGCTGGGGCGCATCTTCCTGATCGAAGCAGCCCTCATGCTCTTTCCCATGGGCTGCGCCGCCATCTACGGCGAGTGGAGCGTTGTGCTTTCCTTCCTGTGGCCGACGCTGATCGTGCTGGTGCTGGGCCTGATAACCAGCCTGCGCACCCCCCAAAACACGAAAATCTACGCCCGCGACGGCCTGGCCATCGTGGCGCTTGTCTGGGTGCTGATGTCGGTTTTCGGCGCACTGCCGTTTGTCATCTCCGGCGAGATACCGTCCTTTGCCGATGCTTTTTTTGAGACGGTCTCGGGCTTTACGACGACAGGCTCGACAATTCTGACCGACGTCGAGGCGCTGAGCCACGGCACGCTGTTCTGGCGCAGCTTTTCCCACTGGATCGGCGGCATGGGCGTGCTGGTCTTTGCCATGGCCGTGCTGCCCATGACCGATGGCCGTGCCATGCACCTGATGCGCGCCGAGGTCCCCGGCCCGACCTGCGGGAAAATTTCCAGCAAGCTGAGCGACAGCGCAAAGATTTTGTATGCCATTTATCTGGTCATGACCGTCATCGAGACGATTCTGCTCTGCGCGGGCGGTATGCCGCTGTTTGACGCGCTCATTCATGCGTTCGGCACGGCGGGCACGGGCGGCTTCAGCAACAAGGCGCTGAGCGTCGGCGCGTACAACAGCCCGTATTTTGAGATCGTCATCGGCGTGTTCATGCTGCTGTTCGGCATTAACTTTAACCTGTATTATTTCCTGCTGCTGCGTCATTTCCGTGAGGCGTTCGCCTCCGAGGAGATGCACGTCTACTTAGGCATCGTCGCATTCTCGACGCTGACGATCACGGCGAACATCGCGAGTATGTACGACAGTGTCGGCACGGCGCTGCGCACGGCGTTCTTCCAGGTGTCGTCCATCGTCACGACCACCGGCTACGCCACGGCGGACTTCAACCTCTGGCCGACCTACTCCCGCACCGTGATCGTGATCCTGACGTTTGTGGGCGCATGCGCGGGCTCGACGGCGGGCGGCTTGAAAGTATCGCGCGTCATCATCCTTTTCAAGGCGGCACGGCAGGACCTGAACAAGATGCTGCACAGCCATGCCGTGACGACGGTCCGCTTTGAGGGCAAACCGCTGGACGAAAAGACGCTGCGCGGTGTGCACAACTATTTCAACATTTATATGCTGCTGCTGACGCTGTCGGTACTGCTGCTCTCGCTGGACGGGTTCGATCTGGTGACGACGTTTACATCCGTCGTGACCTGCCTGAACAACGTCGGTCCCGGCCTTGAGATGGTCGGCCCGATGGGCAGCTTTGCGGATTTCTCCGCTCCGGCCAAGCTGCTGCTGGCCTTTGACATGCTGGCGGGCCGTCTGGAGCTCTACCCGATGCTGGCCCTTTTTGCCCCGCGCCTCTGGCGCAAGCGCATCAATGCGATGCACGAGGCAAGAGCGAAATAAGTACGAGAGTTTTATTTCTTTTCTTGCAAGAAAAGGAACCGAAAAGAACTCCAAACAAATAAAGAAAAATGCGGGAGACTGCCGGTAAAAGGGCAGTTTCCCGCGTTTTGTTACTTACTCTACGAATAGAGAATCGTCCCCATACCGCCCAATATGGGATGGGTCTTTCTCGGAATAATACAAATTGCCCAGCACTTCTTCCGGGGCGTTGTCGGCCAGGTAGCGCGCGTGCAGCTCGGTGGCAAAATGGGTGCCCTGCAAAATTTGCAGTGTGTCCGTGTAGCTGGTTCCGTCGATCTCATACTTGACCGTGATGATGTAGACGTAATCGGTGTTGCTCCCATTGACAGAGTAGGAGGTGTGCGCCGTCGCTTTCATGTCGGTAATGCGGTAGGCGTCCGGCAAAATCACGCTGGTGTAGGTATGCTTGCGGTAAATATCCATCCCCAGCACAATAAGGATGGAAAACAGTATGCCGATCCCGCAGACGGCCAGCGCCGCCAGCAGCGCCTTCTTGTCGGATTTGGTAATTTTCAGCTTCATGCGGCGGGCCTCCCACAGTGTTTTCTCTATTATACCATACACCGCTGCTTATGTCTACTTGCCGCCGCGCCCGCATACCTTGTACCAGACCAAAACAGAGGAGGGGCTTGCCATGCGGCGGGATGCAGACAGAGAGGAACGAAACGCAAGATTGCTGGCGGGCGTGGTGCTGGCGGCTATGTTGGTGATGCTGTCCGGCATCATCCATCTGCTGTACCACCGGGAGTACGCCGAGACCGACACCCCCAACGACTGCTTTGCGGTGTCGGCGGCGACGGGGGAGACGGCGCTGCCCAAAATCGTCTGCCTGACCTTTGACGACGGCCCCAGCAAAAACACCCGGCCAATTCTGGAAATTCTCGATAAGGAGCAGGTCCCGGCCACCTTCTTTGTCTGCGCGCAGGACGCCAACGAAAAATATCTGCCCCTTGTGGCGGACATCGCGGCGGCGGGGCATCAGATCGCGCTGCACAGCGCGACGCATCAATACTCCAAAATTTATGCGAGCACCGACGCATTCTGGCAGGACATCAGAACGCTGCGCCAGGCGTTGGAGCCGTATGTGGATGTGGCGGCCATCGACTGGCTGCGTTTCCCCGGCGGCAGCACAAACACAGTCAGCCACCGCTACGGCGGAAACGGCATCATGAAGGCCCTGAAGGCCCAGGCCGAGGACAAGGGCTACCACTGGATCGACTGGAACGTCTGCGCCGAGGACGCCACCGCCAGCCACCCGGATGCCGCGCAGATTTTACGCAACATTCGCCGCGATGCTGATGGTCAGGACACCTGTGTCGTCCTGCTGCATGATACAAAAGCAACAGGTCAGACCGTCAAGGCCCTGCCCGATATGATCGCCTATTTCCGGGAGCAGGGCTACACCTTTTGTACGGTTGCACAGATGGATGCCTTGCAATGTGAAACAAAATAGGGTATAATGTACAAGAATCGAAAAACGGTGGGAGGCGGAACGATGCGCAAAACGGAAAGCCAGAAGATAGCCCTCTGCGGTATGCTGGGGGCGCTTTCGGTGGTACTTTTGCTGCTGGGCAGTGCACTGCAGATCGGCACCTATGCCGCGCCGATGCTGGCGGCGTTCCTGCTCATCCCGGTGCTGGAGGAATACGGCACGCGCTACGCGCTGACCCTCTACGTCTGCGTGGCAATTCTGGCCGTGCTCTTTGTGCCGGAGACCGAACTGGCGCTGTTTTACGTGCTGGTCATGGGGTATTACCCCGTGCTGCGCGTCAAGCTGAACGGCGTAAAAAGCACGATCCTGCGCTGGGTGCTGAAGTTCGCGGTGTTCAACGCGGGCACGGTGCTGGTGTATCTTTTGCTGTTTGCGCTGCTCGGGCCCGCCGTGCTGGACGAGCTTCTGGCCGACGGCATCGGGATGCTGGCAGCACTGCTGGCCGCGGGCAACCTGTCGTTCTGGCTGTGTGACCGCGCACTGGCGGCACTGACGCGGTATTACCACGTCATACTCAAGCCAAAACTGAAAAAGAAGTTCTAATTCGGGGAGGAAAACAACATGTGGTACGATGAGGCAGTAGTTTATCAGATCTACCCGCTGGGGCTTTGCGGCGCACCGCTGCAAAACGACGGTGACCAGGCGCAGGCGGGCGAGCACCGCATTCTGCGGGTGCTGGACTGGGTGGAGCACATCAAGCGCCTGGGCGCGACCTGCGTGCTGTTCAACCCGCTGTTCGAGAGCGACGCCCACGGCTATGACACCCGCGACTACAATAAGGTGGACTGCCGCCTGGGCACAAACGACGACCTCAGGCAGGTCTGCGCGGCGCTGCACGCGGCGGGCATAAAAATCCTGTTTGACGGCGTGTTCAACCATGTGGGCCGTGGCTTCTGGGCGTTCAAGGACGTGCAGGAGAAGCGCTGGGACAGCCCGTACAAGGACTGGTTCCACATCAGCTTTGACGGCAACACCAACTACAACGACGGCTTCTGGTATGAAGCGTGGGAAGGCTGCAACGAGCTGGTCAAGCTGAATCTGCAGAACCCGGCGGTGAAAAATTACCTGTTTGACGTTGTGCGCGGCTGGGTGCGGGACTACGACATCGACGGCCTGCGTTTGGATGTTGCCTACTGCCTCGACCTTGGCTTTTTGGCCGAGCTGCGCGGGCTGGCCGACAGCATCAAGCCGGAGTTCGCACTGGTGGGTGAGACGCTGCACGGAGACTACAACCGCTGGATGAACGACCACGCCTGCCACAGTGTAACGAACTACGAGTGCTACAAGGGCCTGTATTCGAGCTTCAACACGGGCAACATGCACGAGATCAGCTACAGCCTGAACCGCCAGTTCGGCTCCGAGCAGTGGTGCCTGTACACGGGCAAGCACCTGCTGAGCTTTGTGGATAACCACGATGTAACGCGCATTGCGACGATTTTGACGGACAAGGGCTGCCTACGCCCCATCTACGGTCTGCTGTTCGGTATGCCCGGTGTGCCGTCGGTCTACTACGGCAGTGAATGGGGCATGGAGGGCGACAAGCGCAACGGCGACCCGACGCTGCGCCCGGCGGTGGAGAAGCCCGAAGAAAACGACCTGACCGCCTGGATCGCGGCGCTGGCCCACGCCCACACGGGCAGCAAGGCGCTGTGCCGGGGCAGCTACCGCAATGTGCTGGTCCAGCCTAAGCAGCTGATTTTTGAGCGCTACGCCGACGGTGAGCGGGTGCTGGTGGCCATCAACGCGGATGGCAATCCGTTTGACGCCCACTTTGACGCGGGCTGCGGCCACGCGGTGGACCTCATCACAGGCGCCGACCACGACTTTGGCGGCGGCAGCACGCTGGAGCCGTACAGCTGCCACTTCTGGAAATGTGAGCGATAATACGATATAAAAAGGCACCTGTCCGTGTGGGCAGGTGCCTTTTTGTGTTATGCTGTATGTTGTAAGGGGGGCGGCGTCCTCGACGCCCCGCAGGGCAGTATGTAGGGCGGCCGGCCCTCAGGCCGCCGCAGGGGGGTGAGGGTGCCCCGCCCTACAATGTATGGGTTAAAGGGGCAGCCCCTGTAAACCCTACGGGGCGGCCCATGTATGGGTTAAGGTTTTAAAGTTTCTTTGCCTACTTTCTTTTCAAAGAAAGTAGGTCACAGGTTCGTATACCCCATCAGCTTTTCATCCACGACGGCGGCGGTGTCGCGGCCCTCGCGCAGCGCCCAGACGACAAGGCTCTGGCCGCGGCGCATATCGCCGCAGGCGAACACCTTCGGGTCGGCAGTGGCGTACTTCACATCGGCCACGGTGCCGCGCTTTGTGCGCTCGACGCCGAACGCATCGGCCACATAGGGCTCGCAGCCCGTAAAGCCTGCCGCGATCAGCACAAGGTCGCAGTCCACGGTGAACTCCTCGCCGGTGGGCACCATCTGGCGGCGTCCGTCAACGACCTCGCTTTTCAGCTTGGAGATCAGCGCGCCACAGACCTGCCCGGCCTCGTTCTTGTAGAACTCCTTGACCGTCGTCTGGTAGACGCGGGGGTCAAAGCCGAATTTGGCGATGGCCTCCTGCTGGCCGTAGTCGGTTTTCAGCACGCGGGGCCACTCGGGCCAGTCGTTGCCGGGGGCGCGGGCCGCGGGCGGGCAGGGCATCATTTCCAGCTGCATGACGCTCTCGCAGCCCTGGCGGATGGCCGTGCCGACGCAGTCGTTGCCGGTGTCGCCGCCGCCGATGACCAGCACGCGCTTGCCCGCAGCGGAAACCGCCTTGCCGTCCGCAAAGTTGGAATCCAGCAGACTGCGGGTCACGCTGGTCAGGTAATCCACCGCAAAGAAGATGCCCTGTGCGTCGCGGCCCGGGGCCTGGATGTCGCGAGCCTGCTTCGCACCGCAGCACAGCACCACGGCGTCATAGCGGGCCTTCAGCTCCTCGGCGCTGACCGTATTGCCGACGTCGGCGTTAAAAACAAACTCAATGCTCTCGTCCTGCAAAATTTTCACGCGGCGGTCAATGACCCACTTTTCCAGCTTCATGTTGGGGATGCCGTACATCAGCAGGCCGCCCGCGCGGTCCTCGCGCTCATAGATGGTCACGCGATGGCCGCGCTTGTTGAGCAGGTCGGCCACGGACAGGCCTGCGGGACCCGCGCCGATGACCGCCACGGTCTTGCCCGTGCGGGCCGGGGGCGGCACGGCATGAATGGCACCGCTCTCGTAACCGTATTCTACGATGGCACGCTCGTTCTCCTTGACCGTGACCGGGTCACCCGTGACGTTGCCGCAGGTGCAGGCCGCCTCGCACAGGGCGGGGCAGACCCGGCTCGTGAACTCCGGGTATCGGTTCGTGGCGATCAGCCGGTGCACGGCCAGATCCCACTTGCCCTGATAGACCAGGTCGTTCCACTCGGGGATCAGGTTGTTCAGCGGGCAGCCGCTGAACATGCCGCCCAGCTGAACGCCGCTCTGGCAGAAGGGGACGCCGCAGTCCATGCAGCGTGCGCCCTGGGCCTGCTGCTCGTCGGTGTGCAGCGGGACGTGAAACTCGTTAAAATTCCGGATGCGCTCCTCGGGCGGCAGCTCTAAACTGGTCTGCCGCGTAATTTCCATAAATCCTGTCGGTTTGCCCATGGTACTCTGCCTCCCTTACTTTGCGCTTTTCATGGCGTAGAACGCCTCGATCTGGGCCTGCTCGCTGTCCTCGCCCTTTTCCTCCATCTGGGCGATCAGGCGCAGCATCTTGTCGTAGTCGTGGGGCAGGACCTTCTTGAACTTGGGCAGATACTCGCCGAAGTTGTCAAGGATTTCCTTGCCGCGCGGCGACCCGGTCAGCTCCACATGCTCACGGATCAGGTCTTTCAACAGCGATACATCGTACTTGTGCTCCACAGGCTCCAGACTGACCATGTCCTTGTTGACGCGCTGGTAGAAGTCCCAGTCCTCGTCCAGCACGTAGGCGATGCCGCCGCTCATGCCGGCTGCAAAGTTCTTGCCGGTCTTGCCAAGCACGACCACCGTGCCGCCGGTCATGTACTCGCAGCCATGGTCGCCCACGCCCTCCACAACGGCAGTTGCGCCGGAGTTGCGCACGCAGAAGCGCTCACCGGCCACGCCGTTGATGAACGCCGTGCCGCCCGTAGCACCGTACAGTGCCACGTTGCCGATGACGATGTTCTCGCTGCGGTCAAAGGCGGCGTCCTTCGGCGGATAGACGACGAGCTTGCCGCCGGACAGACCCTTGCCGATGTAGTCATTCGCGTCGCCGACCAGCTCGAGCGTCAGGCCCTTGGGGATGAACGCGCCGAAGCTCTGGCCGCCGTAGCCGTGGCAGACGACATGGAACGTGTCGTCGGGCAGCGTGTTGCCGAACCTGGCGGTGATCTCGCTGCCAATGATCGTGCCGAACGCGCGGTCCGTGTTGCCGACGTCCAGCGTGACGGTGCTGGGCTTCGGCTCGGCGGAGTCGAAGCTCTTTTTGAACTTCTTCATCAGGATGCGCATGTCGGGGGTCTTTTCCAGCTGGAAGTTGTAAACATCCTTCGCGTTGAAGTGTACGTTGGAGTTCTCGACCAGCGGGTTCTGCAAAAGCGCGGTCAGGTCCATCTCACCGGCGCGGGAGCCTGCGGGCGCGGCTTTGACCTTGAGCAGGTCGGTGCGGCCCACCAGCTCATCGACGGTGCGCACGCCGAGCTTTGCCATGTACTCGCGCAGGTCCTCGGCCATGAAGCGCATAAAGTTCATGATGTACTCGGGCTTGCCCTTGAACCGCTTGCGCAGCTCGGGGTTCTGGGTGCAGATGCCCATGGGGCAGGTGTCAAGGTTGCAGACGCGCATCATGACGCAGCCCATGGCCACCAGCGGGCCGGTGCCGAAGCCGAATTCCTCGGCACCCAGCAGGGCGGCAATGGCAACGTCGCGGCCACTCATCAGCTTGCTGTCCGCCTCGATGCGGACGCGGCTGCGCAGACCGTTCATGATCAGGCACTGGTGTGCCTCGGCAATGCCCAGTTCCCACGGCAGACCTGCGTTGTGGATGGAGTTGCGGGGGGCTGCGCCCGTGCCGCCGTCAAAGCCGGAAATCAGGATGACCTCCGCACCGGCCTTGGCAACGCCCGCGGCAATCGTGCCGACACCGGCCTCGCTGACGAGCTTGACGTTGATGGCTGCCTTGCGGTTGGAGCACTTCAAATCGTAGATCAGCTGCGCCAGGTCCTCGATCGAGTAAATATCGTGGTGGGGCGGGGGAGAGATCAGGCCGACGCCGGTGGTCGAGTTGCGGGTCTTGGCGACCCACGGGTAGACCTTGCCGCCGGGCAGCTGGCCGCCCTCGCCGGGCTTCGCGCCCTGCGCCATCTTGATCTGGATCTCACTGGCGGAGACCAGATACTTGCTTGTCACGCCGAAGCGGGCGGATGCCACCTGCTTGATGGCGGAGTTGCGCTCGGTGCCGTAGCGGTCCTCGGCCTCGCCGCCCTCGCCGGTGTTGGACTTGCCGCCCAGACGGTTCATGGCGATAGCCATGCACTCGTGGGCCTCCTCGGACAGTGCGCCGTAGCTCATGGCCGCGGTCTTGAAGCGCTTGACGATGGAGTCAACGCTCTCGACCTCGTCGAGGGGCACGCCCTGCTCGGGATAATTGAAGTCCAGCAGGCTGCGCAGGTGCATCGCGTCGCCGTTCTCATTGGCAGCGGCGGCGGTGTACTGCTTGAAGGTATCGTAATTGCCGGTCCAGCAGGCCTGCTGCAAAAGGTGGATGGTCTGCGGGTTGTAGAGGTGCTGCTCGGCAGCGGGGCCGCCGCGGAATTTGTGCGCGCCCAGGCTCGGCAGCTCGCGGTTGATGTCCAGACCCAGCGGGTCGAATGCTTCCTGATGGCGGGCTTCCAGATCATTCTGGATGTCCTGGATCGTGATGCCGCCCACGCGGGAGACGGTGTTCGTAAAGTATTTGTCGATGACCTCTTTCGAGATGCCCAGCGCCTCAAAGATCTGGCTGCCCGCGTAGGACTGGATCGTGGAAATGCCCATCTTGGACGCGATTTTGACAATGCCCGCCAGCACGGCCTTGTTGTAGTCGCTGACAGCGGCGTAGTAGTCCTTGTCGAGAAGGCCGTCGGAAATCAGCTCACCGATAGTCTCCTGCGCCAGATACGGGTTGATGGCAGCTGCGCCGTAGCCCAGCAGCGTGGCGAAGTCGTGCACCAGGCGCGGCTCGCCGCTTTCCAGAATCAGCGCCATGGCGGTGCGCTTGCGGGTGCGGACCAGATACTTGCTGACCGCGCCCACAGCCAGCAGGCTGGGAATGGCGACGTGGTACTCGTCAATGTCGCGGTCCGACAAAATCAGGATGTTCGTGCCGTCGCGGTAGGCGCGGTCCACATCGACAAACAAGCGCTCAATGGCCTTTTCCAGTTCGGTGTTCTTGTAGTAGCAGATGGACAGCGTCACGACCTTGAAGCCGGGCACGTCCATGGCCTTGATCTTGAGCAGATCTGTCTCGGTCAGGATCGGGTTCTCGATTTTCAGGACCTTGCAGTTGTCGGCGTCCTCCTCCAGAAGATTGCCCTGCGCACCGACGTAGACAGTGGTCGAGGTGACGATCTTCTCGCGCAGCGCGTCGATGGGCGGGTTTGTGACCTGCGCAAACATCTGCTTGAAATACTCGCTCAGATTCGGGCGGGTGTGGCTCAAAACGGCCAGCGGAGTATCGCTGCCCATGGCCCCGGCGGGCTCGCCGCCGTTCTTGGCCATCGGCAGAATGATCGTGGAGACGTCCTCATACCGGTAGCCGAACGCCTTCTGCAGCTGGACAAGCTGATCCTTCGTGTAGCTGGGCACCTTCTTGTTGGGCACCTTCAGGCTGGACAGCGGGACGAGGTTGCGGTCCAGCCACTCGCCGTAGGGCTGGCGGCTGGCGTAGTCGGCCTTCAGCTTTTCGTCGTCCACCAGCTCGCCCCTGACGGTATCCACCAACAGCATCTTGCCGGGGCGCAGACGGTCCTTGCGCACGACCTCGTCAGCGGGAATGTCGAGCACGCCGACCTCGCTGGAAAGGATCAGGCGGCCATCCTTCGTGATGTAGTAGCGGCTCGGGCGCAGACCGTTGCGGTCCAGCACTGCGCCCATCACGTCGCCGTCGCTGAACAGGATGCTGGCAGGGCCGTCCCACGGCTCCAGCATCGTGGCATAGTACTGGTAGAAGTCGCGCTTCTTCGGATCCATCGACTTGTTGTTGTCCCACGGCTCGGGAATCGTGACCATGACGGCCAGCGGCAGATCCATGCCGTTCATGACCATGAATTCCAGCGTGTTATCCAGCTGGGCAGAGTCGGAGCCGCCCTGGTTGACGATGGGAAGAACCTTCGTCATATCGTCCTTTAAATAGTTGGAACCGATGGTTTCCTCGCGGGCAAGCATCGTGTCCACGTTGCCGCGGATCGTGTTGATCTCGCCGTTGTGCAGGATGAAGCGGTTGGGGTGGGCGCGGTTCCAGCTCGGGGATGTGTTCGTCGAGAAGCGGCTGTGCACCATGCCGATGGCGGATTCATAGTCGGCGTCCTGCAGATCGGGATAGAACAGGCGCAGCTCCTTGACGAGGAACATACCTTTATAGACAATGGTGCGGCTGGACAGGCTGCAAACGTAGGTGTCGGGGCTGGACTGCTCAAACACGCGGCGCGCCACATAGAGGCGGCGGTCAAAGGCAATGCCGGCCTCGACGCGCTGCGGCTTGCCCACAAAGCCCTGCCAGATGCTGGGCATGCAGGCAATGGCCTTGTGGCCGAGCACCTCGGGGCAGGTGGGAACCTCGCGCCAGCCTAAGAAGGGCAGACCCTCCTTTTTGCAGACGATCTCAAACAGCTTCTTGGCCTGGTTGCGCTTGAGCTCATCCTGCGGGAAAAAGAACATGCCAATGCCATATTCCCGCTCTGCGCCCAGGGTCAGCCCCTGCTCGGCGGCGGCCTTTTGGAAGAATTTGTCGCTGATCTGCGTCAGAATGCCGACGCCGTCGCCGGTCTTGCCCTCGGCGTCCTTGCCCGCGCGGTGCTCCAGATGCTCCACGATCTGCAGCGCGTCGTCAATGGTTTTGTGGCTCTTGCGCCCCTTGATGTCCACCACAGCGCCGATGCCGCAGTTGTCATGCTCAAACCGGGGGCTGTACAGCCCGGCGGGGGTCTTGCGCTCGGTAAAGTTTTCCATACCTCGTTTGCTCCTTTCCCAATCCCGTTAAACCGCGCAGCGTCGCACATTTGCCGCGCGGGCGGGATAAACAAAAAAGACGCTCCCAACAGGGCACACAGGCCCCTTGTGGGAACGTCTTTGTTCTTGTCTGCATCATACCATAGATGCCGCCGCTTTACAATCCTGAAGCAGAAGATTTTACGGAAATTAAGCAAAAAACGTTTAGAAATTTGGTTTAACAAGCGTAAACTTAATAAAATTAAGCTACGTGGACTTTCTGCCGCTTTGTAGGGGCGGCATATATGCCGCCCGCTGCCTAACGGCATCCCCCTTTTCCGGTTTGCCTTGTAGGGAGGGGTCTTGACCCCACCGCGGCGGCCTGTGGGCAGGCCGCCCTACAATCCCCGGAAAGCGTGTGCCGCCATGCGGGGCGTCGGGGACGCCGCCCCCTACAAAGTACGCCGCGAACGTTCCGCGGCCCGCGGCCTAACGGCATCTCCCTTTTCCGGTTTGCCTTGTAGGGAGGGGTCTTGACCCCTCCGCGGTGGCCTGTGGGCAGGCCGCCCTACAATCCCCGGAAAGTGCATGCCGCCATGCGGGGCGTCGGGGACGCCGCCCCCTACAAGGTGCGCCGCGAACGTTCCGCTGTCTGCGGCTTAACGGCATCCCCCTTTCCGGTTTGCATTGTAGGGAGGGGTCTTGACCCCTCCGCGGCGGGCGGGGGGGGGGCCGCCCGAC
>SKED01000109.1_pt1 | contig 98378 bp, 91 predicted proteins | sample 4826651 | NCBI WGS metagenome assembly SKED01 (sample SAMN11008818, study PRJNA524170) | human gut metagenome | biome: Human fecal sample; material: Feces; isolation source: fecal sample from pouch patient p19 | host: Homo sapiens | place: Israel: Tel-Aviv | collected 2016-06-28 | reverse complement strand
CGTTTACACGGTGAACAGCCGCAAGCCTGCGGTAATTGTGCTGTGGCTGCTGTTTGTCTGTGGATTTGTGTTTGCAGTGTATAAGAACTTTACTGCGATTGATACACATACCGTTCACGAAAAGGAGATTGTCGAGCGCCGTGTGGAGGATACCAGCGGCGTAGAAGCGTTTGTGCGGAACTTTGCGAAAACGTACTATTCGTGGAGTAATAACAAGGATTCTGTGGCACAGCGTACCGATGCGCTGATCGGTTATCTCACCGAGGACCTGCAGCGTTTAACGGCTGACACCGTGAAAAGTGACGTTGCGGTTTCCTCGTCCGTGCAGGACGTGCAGATTTGGTCTGTGGAGCAGAGCGGCGGAGAAAACGATTTTGCAGTCGTGTTCACAGTGGCGCAGACGATTTCGGACGGCAAGAAAAAAGACACTGTATCCAGCGTGTACAAAACAGCGGTTCACAAGGACGAAAACGGAGATATGGTTATTACGCAAGCGCCGACGATCACCGGAAAGCCTGCAAAATCTGCATATACGCCAAAAGCCGCAGAACCCGACGGAACGGTTTCTGCGGCGGAAAGCGAGGATATTACGGATTTCCTGATTACCTTTTTCACGCTGTATCCAACAGCGACAGAAAAAGAGCTGTCTTACTATGTCAGTGGTGGTTCTATGCCGTCGGTAAAGTGCGCGGACTATGCGTTCAATCAACTTAAAAGCACGGTGCTGAACAAGGACGGCGATACCGTAACGGCAACTGTGGCGGTGGAATATCTGGACAGCGTTACACAAATGACGCAGATTTCGCAGTTTGAGCTTGTGCTGAAACGGGTGGATGAGAATTGGAAAATCGTCGGGTGATGTATGCGTTTGTACGGGGAAAAGTAGCAAGTAACGAAGTGTGAAAATCGAATACCGAAGAGGAAAAAGGCTCGTCGCAGAATGTTTCGATTCTGAGATGAGCCTTCTATTCTCGCGGTGGCGAGCGCAGAAATTTTATGATTCACTTGATATTTTTATACATGGATACTTAGTTTCTTGCGTTTGTGTATTTGTTTCACACCAAACCAGATAATCTTCATCAAAAGGATATAATACATAATCAATTAACCCAGAAACATTTTCGGACAAATCCAATACTTTATTGGTTGTTATATCCCACACATAAAGTGCATTTCCAGTAATCGGACGCCATGTTATAAAATCGTTTGAAGATTGCAGTTCAGCAAATTCTAAGGTGCTGTCAATATTGTTTGGATATAATTTCGTGGTGGCGTCTATCTGTTTTGACCATTTCTTATGAGCGAAGTCATAACAGTATAACGATTCTGATTTTTGCGGCTGCCACTCCGAAACGCCTACGATAAAAGAGTTTGTGATGCATATTTCCTGCAACGGTTCGGGCGGCTCGATACACATACGTTTATGTTTTTCTATGTCATATGTCCAAAGGGAACTGCCATTAGAATCATATTTTAGATAAACAACATTTTTGTCATTCACAGACGGTGAACCAAAAGTGGTTTGCATGGAATCTGCTGTATCTGCAATTTCCAATTTATGATTGTTCAAATCATAAATTTTTATTGCAGGGTAAATACCATCTTCATTAGCTGTATAACTGGCGTAAACAACAAAGCTGCCATTTACCGAAAGCGACCACGGATGCGGGTCAAAATTCCGTGTTTTAGGGAAGAAATCGTTTTCGCCGTCTACGAATATGATTTCTCCTGTACGCAGGTCAGCCGCGTATACAGCCCAATTTTCACCAATAGAACTTCCTACACGCAGTTCGGCGTCTTGGCTCTCGGACCAGACAAACCAATTATCCTTATAATCAAAGGTTGTCATGGTGCCGTTTGTTTGCGTGTCCAATTTAATAAGTTCCTGTTGCTCTTGGGTATTTAAGTCAACCGACCTGATATAGTTATCAGCGTAATTTTTATATAATATCTCATGGTCGGATTTGTGACCGATATAAATGCTTTTTTCAAAATCAATATAATCTGATAAGATTACTGCGGTTTCGGTGTATGGTTCAATGGAAGCAGGTAAACTTTTGGTTTCGCGCTCTTGATAAAAATACAGACTGAATATAGTTACTACAGCTAATAGAATACATGAAATGGCAAGGTTCTTTTTCATTACTTTTCTCCTGTAATAGATATTATATTTGTCGCGAATATAAGTTAATATCTGAGTTAATGGATAACTGAGTCCTCATTCAATTTAGCTGATGTATCGATACTATTATCTTACAATAGTTATACCATCTTTTCAACCCATTACTGCAAAAACAGGACTGAACTCTGCAAGGACATTGCAATCCCTCAAGTGTGTTTTCGGTCCAATAAAAATCGAGGTTATTGCATGAGGTTAGACACCTGAGCGCAGCATGCGATCAGATCATATGGGCAGATTCCGTTCAAACAGTTTCGTGCAGAGAAAAAACAGTTTTTCGGACGAGAAATACAGTTGTTAAGCGATAATTGTAAGTTGTGGTAAAAAACTCCTTATTTTTGCGAGATGTGCTATTTTAATCGCGCATGCAAGAGCCGAACGGCAGAAACAAAAATAAGGAGGCATTTCTATGAAGTTAGGTAAGCGAATGGCGGCTATGATGATGGCACTGACAACGGTTGCTACCATGATCGGCAGTGCAGGTGCAGTTTCTTACAACGGTGTCAACATGACTACGGGCGTTGCACGTCGTACCCTGTTCTCGGACAATCCTGAGAATATTACGAGCAGCAACAGTACAAATGGTTATCTGGCAGGTACGACGTTTTCTGCGAATGAGCGTATGGACTTCGAGTTTTATCATCATAACTATACCGGTTCGACCAAGCGATTCGGTGTTGTAGTACAGAATGGTAATTCGACGGCAGTTACACTTACGCTGAATAATAAGGCGATTGGCACGTCGGGCTCTGACGCTGCGTCCGAGCTGCTGATGACTGCGCCGGTGGCACGTAATTTCTTCAAGTCCACGGCAACTACGGTAACGATTCCGGCAAAGTCTTCTCAGTTTGTACTGTATAGTGATGTGCCGAGCGGCAAGCTGGTAAACGGTAAGCTGAGCATGACTTCCAACAAGGGGAGTGTATATGCGCGTATCGTATACGGCAATACCTCTACGGCGGCTAGTACCTACTTTAACATTACCAATCAGGAAAAGGCAAACGGTTCGCAGTTCAGCGGCCAGCTTAACTACGCGCAGAAGAATGTAACCGTAAATGCTAACACCACTACGGCGTTTATGCTCGGTGAATGGGTGGGTAAGGTTAATGGTACGCGTCCGTTCAAGAATACGAATGAATATACCACTGTACTGTCGTATAAATCCGGTGGTTCTGAGTGCCTGGGCGCTAACTTCGGTATTCCGTATCAGGTAACAATCAATAATGCTTCTGGCAAGCGTTTGAAGATCACTCCGAGCTGGAGCGGCAGCGCTAAGGTAGCAAATATCGTTCTGAAAAATGCTGCCGGTACTTGGTACACCACGGGTAACATTACCTCTGGCTCTTGGTATTATGCACTTGGCAGTGGTAATTCTGCAACGGTAACGATTGTTATTCCGAGTGCAAACTGCGGCAATATGCTTTGTGAAGTTGTAAGCTAAAGTCTGGCTTTCAGGCTGGTAACAAAGCATGAAATGAGAAGCGGCATAGCTGAATAGCTATGCCGTTCCTCGTATATAAAGTTCGCAAATACTACAAATGATAGGAGAAGTACATGAGTACACTTTTTGAACAGTTACTGTACACGACCTTGCGAATTGAGTGCAAGGATAATGATGGCAATTTGACTGGTATAGGAACGGGATTTTTACTATCTCGTCCGGTGAGTGGAGATAAGTATAAGCTGTATCTAGTTTCCAATAAGCATATTTTGATTGGGACTCCGAAAATTTTGGTCTCTTTTATTTGTAAGGAGAACGGAGAACCGCAGCACCAGAGAGTGCATAAAGTTGAGATTCAAGGCGTAGATCAGGCAGTTAAGGGACATCCAGACCCTGAGGTAGATATTGCGGCGATAGAATGTACTGGAATGCTTGTGGGGATGTATGCTCTAAGTGACTTCTTAATCATGGTTTTTGTCATGGTTAGTGAAGCAGTCACTTAGAGCATTTTCATTTCAGGAGGTACAGCCATGAGAAACGAGAAAATAACCCCTCTGTATGAGCGGTTGAGCCGCGATGATGAGTTACAGGGCGAGAGTAACTCCATATCGAACCAGAAAAAGATGTTAGAGGACTATGCCCGCCGGAACGGGCTGCCGAACCCCACCCACTTCACCGATGACGGCGTATCGGGAACCCGCTTTGACCGCCCCGGCTTCCTGGCAATGATGGAGGAAGTCGAGGCCGGACGGGTGGAGGCCGTTGTTATCAAAGACATGAGCCGCCTGGGACGCGATTACCTGAAAGTCGGCCAGGTCATGGAGATTTTACGGCAGCGCGGTGTCCGGCTGATCGCTATCAATGACGGTGTAGACAGTCTGAAAGGCGACGACGATTTTACCCCGTTCCGCAACATTATGAACGAGTTTTACGCCCGCGACACCAGCCGGAAAATCCGCTCTGTGTTCAAGTCCAAAGGCATGAGCGGTAAGCACCTGACCGGCACTGTCATTTACGGCTATTTGTGGGACGAAAAGCGGGAACACTGACTTGTTGACGAAGAAGCCGCCGCTGTGGTACGCCATATTTTCGCGCTTGCAATGGAGGGCTACGGCCCCTATCAGATCGCAACCAAGTTGTCAGAAGAAAAAATCGAAATGACCGCCGTTCACCTTGCCCGCTATGGCGAAGGAGTAAACAAGAACAAGACCTTTGCGGATATTTATCGTTGGAGTGCCTCTACTGTTGTTGAAATCCTGAAAAAGCGGGAGTATTTAGGCCATACGGTCAATTTCAAGACCCGCAAGCACTTCAAGGACAAGGAAAGCCACTATGTAGATGAAAGTGAGTGGACGATTTTTGAGAACACCCATGAGGCCATTATCGACCAGGAAACCTTTGACAATGTGCAGCGTATCCGGGGAAACGCCAGACGCTACCCGGACGGCTTTGGGGAGGCCCATCCCCTGACTGGCCTAATGTACTGCGCCGACTGCGGCGGCAAGATGTATGTTCACCGCACATACAACGGCAAGCGCGTCCCGCAGTACACTTGCGGCCAGTATGGGAAATACCCTATCGGCTCCCTTTGCCCTACACAACACCGTATCAAGGCCGAAGCCGTTCTGACCCTAATTGCCGATATGCTCCGGGCCATCGCAGAGTATTCCAAGAATGACCGGGCCGAGTTTATCCTCACCGTCCAGGAAACGCAGGCCGCCCAGCAGACCGCCGACATATCCAAGAAGCGGAAACGGCTGGCCGCTGCCCAAAAGCGGGCCGGGGAACTGGAACGGCTGATTTGCAAAATCTATGAGGACAACGCCCTTGGTAAGCTGCCGGACGTCCGGTATGAGGCCTGGACGCACAGTATGCCAAAGAGCAGGACGCTCTCAATGCGGAAATCACGGAACTGGAAAAGGCCGTTACCGGCTATGAGCAGAGCCGGAAATCTGCGGAGAAGTTTATTGCCCTGATTGACAAGTATGAGAATTTTGACACGCTGACAAATACCATGCTCAACGAGTTTGTAGAGAAAATCCTTGTCCATGAACGCGCCCGCAAAGGTAGCCAGGACACTACGCAGGAGGTTGAAATCTACTTCAACTTTGTGGGCCGGTATATCTCGCCCGCCTTGCAGCCGGTTCCCCTGACCCCGGAGGAACAAGAAGAACTGCGGAAGAAGGAGGAACGCAAAGACAGGCTTCACCAGAACTACTTACGCCACAAAGCAAACGGCAAGCAGAAGGAATGGGAAGAACGCTACAACGCCAAGCGCAAAGCAAAAATGGAGGCGGCAAAGGTAGCTATCCGGGCCGAGAACATGGAGAAGGGCATTTTTACCACCGTTAGCCAGCTACCCAAGCAGGAGCCACGCAAGGCCACCGTATCGGCCAGTGCCGCAGTTTAACCATCACAGTGCAAAGGAGAATGAACATGAGCGAATTGACTTACAGCCGCTGCGGGGATTACTACATCCCCGACCTGAAACTTTCCGAACAGTCGGAGGCTCCCATCGACAAGTATGGCCGTATGCGGCAACGCTACCTGAAGGAACACCGCTCCGGCCTTTACAGCAGCTTGATCTTAAGCGAAAAGCTGTACCCGCACCTGTTGGAGATTGACCGGGCGGCGCATGAACGGATGGACGCTATGCTGCCCCGCATGATGGAGGCGGTGGGCGTCACCGAGGAACTGAAAGCCCGTGACCCCATGCGCTGGGTGGGGCTGATGAATACACTGAAAGCGCAGGTGGAGGAAATTATTCTTACAGAGCTGATTTATCAGTAGTTTTTGCAAGCGGAGGCTGCTACTTGCAGCCTCTGTTTGTTTTACACTTCCGTCATATCTTCTGCCTTGTATTCTTCGAGCTAATGAAATATAATGAAAGAAGTTGTCGGAGGTGTGAACATGGACTACATGACACTCAGAGAGGCAAGTGAAAAATGGGGCGTTTCGTCCCGTCAAATCAATTATTACTGCGTCGAGGGCCGTATTCCCGGCGCTGTGAAGATGGCCGGTGTTTGGCTGCTCCCTAAAGCGGCAGATAAACCGGCGGATAAGCGTCGAAAGCAAAACAAAGGCGGTGAGAAATTGTAAAATGGGCAAGGTGCTATTAGTAGAAGATAATACAAATGCTGTAAAGAAAATTGTGCGTTATATTGACAATATATCTGCCGATCTTGAGGTACATTCTGTTTCCGAGGCCGGAGAAGCCTTGCAATACGCAAAAGCGAACGATGTTTCCCTTTTTATCCTTGATATTCAGTTAGAGGACTATAAAGGAACCAGCTTAGCAAAGCAGCTCCGCGAATTGCCGGAATATAAATATACGCCGATCATTTTTGAAACGGCATTGGCAGGAGAAGAACTTTCAGCTTATCGAGATGTGAAGTGTTACAGTTTTCTTGTAAAGCCATTTGGCGAAGAAGAATTTGTAACGGCATTTCGTGACGCGTTGGGATTGTCTAAACAGATGAGCCAACAAGCAAAAACCATTCAGATTGAGCAAAAGCAATTTATCTTAGAATATGTTACACAGGATATTGCCTATATCGAAGCCTTTGGAAAAAAACTTGTGATCCATACCAGTAGCCGTCTGTCCGGCATCAAAGAAGATACGATTTCCGGGTACACTTTGTCTGGTTTATTGGCGTTGCTTGATGATCCAGCATTTGTTCAGTGCCATAAGAGTTATGTCGTGAACAAATCCCATATTGAGAAAATTGACAAATCCGAGCGGAAGATTTTTCTGAAAGGATTTACAGATACAATCCCCATCGGAAATAAATATCAGGCCGAATTATGGGGGTAAACATGAACTTTCTAATGAATCTGATACAGTTAGGATTGGATGTGGGAATACTGGCTCTCTGCTGTGAAGCCGTTTTCCGGCAAAAATCAGAAATAAAGGCAAATGATTTTTTCATTTTTCCCATTCTTCTTGTTCTTTGTGTTGTACCGAGAGTGGATTTTTCTGTCGGAGCAAATATGACGGCATCTTTCCGCAGTGAAGGCTTTGAAATACTACCAGCAGACAATATTGTTGGATTGCTGTTTTTGATTTTTGCAGTATTGTTGTTGAGCAGTATTTTCTTCGGCTCCAAATCCAGCGGAACGGTTTTCTGCGGCACAATGGCGGCCTTCTCCATTTTCCTGTTCGTCAAATGCCTGTGCGCGGTTCTTTTTGCTGTCTGCGGAGCTACGGATATTTTACTCCTGTTGGGCAGCCGTATAGCGGCGTTGTGCCTTATAGTCGTACTGGAGTTCACGCCACTTTTCGGCTTAATCCATCAGCTCGTCCAAAGAATCGATTTCACAGTTCTGATCGTATCTGCCAATATCGCTGTCCTTCTCATGGCAGTGCTTTATATCCTCTCTTTTGATGTGGATAGAATTCTTTCCCATCTGTGGGTGATTATAATTCTGATCCTTGCGGTGTTGCTGCTGGACAGTATATTGCTGTTTCTACATCAGCGTCGGACGCAGGAGCAAAAGCGAATCCACATGATTGAGCAGTATGTGCCTATTGTAGAAGAATTGATCTCACAGGTTAGGGCAAGGCAGCATGAATTTAATAACCGGATGATGGCGATTGAAGCTGCCGTTGCCTCTGCTGATACTTTAGAAGAAGCCCGGAAAGAAGTAGCAGGTCTTACAGGAAGTATTGGAATCAGTCTTAATGATCGGGAACTGCTCTCATGCGACAGCAAAATGATTGCCGGGATGCTGTTTGGAAAAATAAAGCAGGCAGAAGTGGCAAATCTTCACATAGAATTATCCTTACAAGGTCTTTTCAAGAAAACCGTCACCCCGGAAACAGAATGGATCGAGGCCATTGGAATTTTATTGGATAATGCAATCGAAGCTTCACCGAAAGGAAGTACAATTTTTTTATCCAGTAAGAAACAGGGCGACTTTCTGGAATTGACAGTTTCCAATCCAGCTCCGCCGCTGTCAAATACTGAATTTATGGCCTTGTTTGGAAAAGGCGTAACAACAAAGGCAAGTCGGGACGGCCACGGATTTGGCCTGTATAACATCCTACGCATGACGGAACGGTATCATGGGAAAATCCTGACCCGCAATGAATCCATTTTGAATGAAAATTATGTTGTCTTTGGCATACTCATGCCATGAGAAAAGGGTATGAACGAGGGTTTTAAGGGAACGAAATTTATCTTGTTCCCTTAAAACCCTCTCTTGTTTCCGGCCTATTGAAGCGCCCGAAAGAGTTCGATATACTGGGAAAAACAAAGAAAGGGATGAATGAAATATGATAGGCCTTGTGAGAAATGAGTGGAAAAAAGTTTTTCTGCCAGTGCTATTGACAACGGTTCTTCTGGCAATCGCCATGAGTGTGTTGTCCTGCACAATTTACCAAAATTATGTACTGCACTATGATTTAGAGGCATGGGAAGTTGGAACAGAACTGTTTTCTCTGCTTTATCCGCTATTTGTTGTGGTGCCGCTATGCTGGAATTTGTATTATGAGCGCAAAAATAACTTCCTGCTCTATGTCATGCCGCGAGTGAAAATTAAGAAGTACCTGACTGCCAAATGGATTGCATATGCGCTGGGAACTCTTTGTATTATTGTGATTCCCTATATACTATCGGCGGTGTTTGCCATCTATGTGAAACCGCCAGTGGTTCCTTTCGTTGAAAATCTGTTTAGCCATATATTTGAAAACGCATTTATAAAGGCCCCGCTGTTATATGCAGTTGCCCTATCCCTTTGGAGGGGCATAGTCAGCCTTTTTGTAATGACCTTCGGATTTGTCCTCGCTTTATACTGCAAGAACATTTTTGTAATCCTTACCGGACCGTTTATGTATTCCATTTTAGAAAATTTTGTCCTGGCTATTCTCCGCTTGGAGAGACTGCGACTGGTCGTAGCTTTTGATCCCGCAACAGTCGATCCAAAGGTCGTATCGATCTCCTCTTTCCTCTTTGGCCCGATTGTTTTAAGCATTGTGATTGGCCTGACAGCGTTTCTTCTTTCTAAGAAAAATGCTGTCGTAACCATTTAGGAATCCGTTATGATTACACTTATCAGAAAAAATCTCCGCTTGTGGGGATATGGAAAGTCGCTTGCCCTATTTGCCGGATGTATACTTTTTTCCATCAGCGGGAGGTTAAACGGAGGTATTGCATACGAGCGGCACATCTTGTCGGCGGTATCAGACCATTACTATCTGACCTATTTTGTGCTGCCGATTGTACTGTTAAGCTGCTTTTCCTTTATTGATGACGACGGAGAGCCAGTAATCTTACGGTTTCAAAGTTACCATTCTTATTTTCTGAAAAAATGGATTGGGGTCGGTTTGATTGCAGTCATTCTGACGGCTGTTCAAACTGGGGCAATTCTTCTGTCTGGTATAGGATTACCTTTAGGCAACGAATGGAACCTTGCTGCGGGTGCAACGGAAGCCGAGTTATTTTCCACTCTGGAACAGCTTTTTGCCAGTCCCTTGCAGGCGTTTGTCTGTTTTACCCTCTATCAGCTTATTGGAAGTTGGCTGATATTTGGAATCTGTATGTGGATTGGACATTTCACTGGGAGAAAGTGGACGATTCGAATTGTAATCGTTCTTTATGTCCTCTCGGCTGTGTGGATCAAGCTTCCGGCAATTCAAAATATTCCGCTGACGAGTTTTAATCATTTGCTGATTTTACACCACAATTTGGGCGTGCCCCATCGTTTAGAGATAACTGCCTTTACTTTGCTGCTCATTGTTTTGATAATTGCTATATCTATTCGGTTTGCGTGGCGGGGACAGTTGCCGCATATACAGTTATCCCACCGTGGTATAGCTGGCTACTATTTCCATGCGCTCATGATCCCTCGTAATCTGCTGATTCTTTTAGGTGTTGTGTTGGGAGTTTCGATTTACAAAGGCTTAGGCAATGGCACCGCCCTATCAGGATTGGAATGGATTTATGCCCTGTTTGCAGGACATGGAACCGGATATTTTCAAGTTTTACCTTTTCTTGAACTGCTGATTACCGGCGGTGTGCCCCTTTACCTGCTTGCCGCTTTTGTGGAGCAAACAGTGAACGGGCAATCTATATTTGTTTCTGTGCGCTCGAAGGGCCGCAGGCATTTGATGAAGAGCATTTTATTGATCAGCATAAAGTTTCTCATGGTATATGCAATCTTTTGGCTTATGGCTGGCCTTATAGGGGCATCCCTATTCAGCACTGGATTAACAATCGTTTCTTTCAGGTTCCTGCTCTATGCGGTTTTGATGAAGTGCCTTGATATATTGGCGCAATATCTGATTATGCTCGGCATCTACATTGCCACAAGACAGGTTACAATCGGTTTCCTTGTGTTAGTGGCGGGAAATCTGCTCTGTGTCCTTCCGGGGAATTGGGTAGCTTATTCGCCTTTTGGCCTTTCCAGCCTGACAAGAATTTCTGTTATGGAACCGGGAATTGGAATTTCCGCTGTGTCCGCCTTTGGGATAGAGGCCGCTATTTTAACGCTGATGATTGCAGGAATCCTTATGTGTGGCTACAAGAAAATATTGAATTAGGAGGACAGAATATGAGTTCATATATTGAAGTGAAAAATGTATCAAAAAGTTTTGGTGGCAAGGCAATTCTTCAAGACGTTTCACTGTCCATAGAACAGGGAACAGCTGTTGGTTTGGTTGGCGCTAACGGCAGCGGAAAGTCGGTGCTGTTCAAGATTTTATGCGGTTTCGAGAAGCCTGATCGGGGCAGTGTTTATGTGCGCGGAAAACAGCTTGGTAAAAATGGCCGCGACTTCCCCGAAAGTTTGGGAGTATTTATCAATTCCCCCGGTTTTATTGGCATTTACAGTGGTTTTCAAAATCTGAAATTTCTTGCGGACATTCAAGGGAAAATTGGAGAAAAAGAAATCCGACAGGCCATGAGCAAAGTGGGGCTTGACCCTGATAATAAAACGAAAGTAGACAACTATTCTCTTGGTATGAAGCAGAAACTGGGGATTGCACAGGCGATTATGGAGGGGCAGGATATTCTGATTTTGGATGAGCCTTTTAACGCACTGGACTACAAAACCTATGAGGATGTAAAGGCCATCATCCGTATGCTGAAAGCGGAAGGCAAGACCATTTTTCTGACTTCACACCATTTCAAAGACATTGAACAACTATGCGATCAGGTGTATTCGATTGAAGATTGCAGACTAATTCCGATTACGGAGGAAATTGCTTCTCGCTATAGAGAGATGGAATAACCCATTAAAAGCAATAAGAAAGGTAGCTGCCGGACGGCGGCAAAGAAAAAAAGTCGTCGTCCAGCAGTCCTATGAAGTGACCCCAAAAAGTTAGACAATATTTTGAAGTAAAAATTGTTCAAGCAGCCGAAAGGGCTTGCTGTCTGTGAATTGCAGGCGGCAAGCCCTGTAGCTTTGCCTTGATCCTGCGGTTGTTGTAGTAATCCAGATATTCAACGAGTTCCTGTTTGAAGTGCTCCATGGACTGAAATTCTTGCAGATATAGCAGCTCACTTTTGAGCAGCCCAAAGAAATTTTCTATCACAGCATTGTCCAGACAGTTTCCCTTGCGGCTCATGCTCTGCCGGATGCCTTTCTCTCGGAGCATCCGTTGATACTGTTTATGTTGGTACTGCCAGCCCTGATCAGAATGGAGAATGAGGTTTGTTCCGTCCGGAATTTTAGCAAATGCCTCGTTCAGCATGGTCGTCACCATGCTGAGCACAGGACGATCCGATATGGTATAGCTGACCAGATCGTTGCTGTGCAAATCGAGAATCGGGGACAGATAGAGCTTTTCTCCGAACAGGCTAAACTCCGTCACATCCGTGACCCATTTCTGATTCGGCTTTTCGGCATGAAAATCCCGATTTAGCAAATTGGGTGCAATTTTGCCTACTTCTCCCTTGTAGGAACGATATTTTTTCATCCTGACACGACAAACTAAGCCCAGCTTCTTCATGAGCCGCTGGACAGTCTTGTGGTTCACAGAGAATTTACGCTTGCGAAGTTCTGCCGTGATCCGGCGATAGCCGTACCGGCCCCTGTTTTCGTGGTAAATTGCTGCGATTTCTTCCTGTTACAATATATTTGCCTCGGAAAAGTGGCAGCCAGCTACGAGCCGAGACATCTCGTTGCTTAAGCTGTTAGAATAGGAAGGTAATGGTCTGACCCTTTCTTCCAAGGGCTTCGTGCCCGTTGTTAAGTCAGTCAGCCATCCTCCTGTTCGCAGCGTTCGATTTGTGCAGGTAGAACCGCGTGTTCGTGTCACCAAACAGATAGAATCGGCAATGGGTAAAGATGGCTCTGTCCATTGCAAATTCTTTCAGGAGTGATGAACATGAATGCAGCAGGCATTGACGTTTCCAGCAGCAAGAGTACCGTGGCCGTACTTCGTCCTTTTGGCGAGGTGGTAAAACTGCCATTCGATGTGCGCCACAGCGCCGAGGAACTGGCCTCTCTGGCAGAACAGCTCAAATCCATTGCGGGCGAAACACGAGTAGTCATGGAGCACACCGGACGTTACTACGAGGGCATCGCCAAGGTTCTCCACGAGGCCGGGATTTACGTTTCAGCGGTCAATCCTTTGCTCATCAAAGAGTACGGCAACAACTCTCTCCGTAAGGTCAAGACCGACAAGGCAGATGCGATGAAAATTGCCAAATATGCTCTTGACAATTGGAGCGAATTGCGTGGTTATACTCCTATGGATACAATTCGCTACGATTTGAAAACTATGAACCGTCAGTTTCAGCTGGCCATTAAGCAGAAAACCGCTACCGCAAACAACCTCATCGCACTTCAGGAACAGTCTTTTCCCGGTATCCGCAAGCTGTTTGACAGCCCTGTGCGCAGTGACGGCACGCAGAAGTGGGTTGATTTCACCCATGACTTCTGGCATGTTGATTGCGTTCGCAGCGGCAGTCTGAACGCTTTTACTGAGCGTTACCGCAAATGGTGCAAGCGAAACCGTTATCAGTTCAGCACAGAGAAAGCTGCCGAGGTATATGCTCTGGCAAAGTCCGCTGTTGTACTGGTGCAGAAAACCTCTGTCACGAAAACGCTCGTTCAGGCCGCTGCTGACCAGCTCACAGCGATCTCACGCAGCGTAGAAACTTACCGCAGCGAGATGAACAAGATGGCATCTCAGCTGCCCGAATACTCTGTCGTCATGGAAATGTACGGTGTTGGTGAATCCCTTGGACCGCAGCTTATGGCGGAAATCGGTGATGTGCGCCGCTTTGAGCGTAAACAGTCGCTTGTTGCTTTTGCAGGTATTGACCCCGCGCCGAGCGAATCAGGCAATTACTGCTCCCGTAGCAATAGGACCACCAAGCGTGGCTCTCCATATCTGCGCAGAACGCTGTTCAACATTATGAAAGTACATCTGCAGCGTGCTCCGGCAGACGAACTAGTTTTCCAGTTCATGGACAAGAAGCGTGCCGAGGGCAAGCCGTACTATGTTTACATGACAGCTGCGGGCAATAAATTTCTGCGCCGTTATTACGGCAAGGTGATGGCATACTTCTCTTCGCTGGAGGATCTGCCGCCTGTAGATATGGATTCCACAGGTCTGCATCACACGAAATAACCCACTGTAATCTGGATCTTCAGGTCGGCGCATTTGCGGCGGCCTTTTGGGGTTGCGCTTTTCTCTGCCTGCTGCCTACGATATTTTCTTTTGTCAAGTCCGCTTGAGGGCTTGACTTTTTATTTGCAGGCTTAACAGATGCATATTTGTCTTCTCTCTGCATCTGCTTTAAATGATAGTAGAAAGTTGCACGGGGCAGTTGAGCGATTGAGAGCAGTATACTGAGTGCGTGTTTTTGCCTTAGCTTTTGAACTACCAGCGTTTTTTGTGCTGGCGTCGCTCGTCTTCCAAAACCAAGGCTTGCAAATTTTTTAGGTAGTCTACCTCCGCACGCAGCCGCTGAACCTCTGCCAGCAGATCTTCCATTACCTCCTTCGGCAGCCGCTTTGGCAGACGGCCCTTACTACTGCGGCCGCGCCGTTCAACGGCAAAGCCTTCCGGCCCTTCCTCCAGGTAGATTCGCTCCCATGATTTGATTCGATTTCTGCTGTTTACCTCAAATCTACGGCAGGTTTCGCTGTAACTCAATTTCTCCTCCTGCATGGTTTCAATCACCAGTTTTTTGAATTTCGGCGTATATCGTTTGTTTGGTACTCCTTTTGGCATAGCAAAACACCCCACTTGTTAGATAGTATACCATACTGTCTAACAAATGGGGTGCAGTTCAGACATGGTGATCCTTTGCCGCCGTTCTTATTGTGGGGTTAGTATACGGTTACTTGCTCTGATAGTTACGATAGAGGAAAGTAACGATCTGAGCGCGGGTGCAGTTGTTGTCAGAGCCGAACAGACCGCCGCCGATGCCGCCGGTGATACCGTTCTTCTCCGCCCACTTGACTGCCGCCGCATAGTAGGCGTTGGTTGCCACATCTCTGAAGGCTGCATTGCCGCTGACAGCAGGCGCACCGGATGCGCGATAGAGGAAGGTCACAGCCTGTGCGCGGGTGCAGGTAGCATCGGGGCTGAACTTACCGTCGCCGGTGCCGCCGGTGATGCCGTTTTCGACAGCCCATGCGACTGCCTTGGCATAATAGCTATCCGCAGGAACATCGGAGAAACCGCTCATGGTCTTGGGTCCCGGGCTGCCCGCCGCGCGCCACAGGAAGGTGACGATCTGCGCGCGGGTGCAGGGATCGTTGGAGCCGAACAGCTTGTTGCCGACGCCGCCCGTGATGCCCTTTTCTGCCGCCCACTTGACCGCTTCATAGAAGTAAGCGTCCACGGGAACATCCGTGAAAATCTGTTCCGGGGCTTCTTCCACGAAGCTGCCCTTGACCGTGACCTTGCCCGCAGGCATGGTGAAGGTGTACTTGCCGTTCTTCTCGGTGAGCTTTACCTTATCGCCGTTCTTATCCAGAACCTTAAGAGTGTCCAGCTCATAGCCTTTGTCAGGCTTCACGGTGATGGTCACGGTGTCGCCCTTGGATGCAGACTTGGGAGAAACGGTAATGGTGCCGTTCACGGTCTTATCCACGGAAACGGTGTAGCTGGGGGTGTAGGAACCGCCGCCGCCACCGCCGCCGGAGGACACCGCATAAGGCGTAAGGGAGCCGGTCAGAGCTTTGTAGTTGGCCGTATCAGCCGGGGTGTAGGTCCAGCCGTAAGCGGTGTTCGCCGCAACGACTGTGTTAGCAGCCATATCCCACGCAAGCGTACCGCCTGCGGGAGCGATGGTGCCGATGGCCAGCGGCGCGTCTGCCAGCGTCTTGCCGCTGGTGGTGATCTTGGTGCAGGTGGGCGCGCCGGTGGGCGTTGCCTTGCTGACGGTCAGCGTGGCATTTTTGGTGCCGATGTGGGCATCATCCTCATACTTGGCCGTCACGGTGTAGGTGCCTGCGGTCTTGGGGAGGCCCGCGCCGTCCAGACTGGCGGTTGCATCGGCAGTCGCATAGGTATAGGTCCATACGGGAGTGCCAGCTGCAGTTGTGCTGGTGGTGGCCTTCTCGTATTTCTGTCCCGCGCCGTTGTAGGTCAGGGTGCCGTTGGGGAAGGTGATCTGGGCACTGACATCGGTCTTATCCACGAGCTTGAAGGTCAGCGTGGCGATGATGTCCGTATAGTTCTTGCTGCTGATGGTGACAGCGCAGTTCTCATCCGCTGTAGCCGCGATGTTCGGCTTGCTGCGGTAGGTGAGATTGCCAGAGGCATCCACGGCCACAGAGCTCATTATGGTGACGGTACCCGGAGAAGGCAGTACCGTGATCTTCGCCTCGGCAGGGACGGTGGTGAAGAAATCGGCTGCCGTCAGCGTACCTGTCTGTACACCGGCATAGTTCTTCAGAATATTCACCGTCTTGGTGGGAGTGGAGCCGCCGTAGGTTCCCTTGGTGATCTCAAAGGTAACCACTGCCGTGTCCAGCACCAGGTTGTAGTTGGTGGCCTTAAAGGTACCGCTGTCCTTGAGTTCCAAGCTACCCTTTGTGATGTCGTACTGACCCACATCCTCGCCCGCTTCTCTGCTCAACGCACCATCGAAAGCTGCAGTCTCGCCAGTGACTGTACCGGTAGAAGTGTAGGCCAACACAGGATCGGGGGTGGTGCCATAGCTTTTGCTCTGACCGCTGTTGGGCGTGACGGTCAGCGTGGCCTTGTCGATGGTATACCCCACGCTGGCGGTCTTGGCATTTTCACCCTCGCCCACGGTGATGCTGGCGGTGTAGGTACCGGCACCGGTGGGGAGCGCGCCGTTTTCCAATCTCTCTGGACTATAACTGCCCTTCTTCATGTAGCTGATGGTGATCCCACTCGCCGCCGGACCCTGCCAATCGCTGCTTGCAGTCACCGTGGCGGGTTTGGCTTCCCCGCTGTAGGTCAGCTCGGCGGGGGCCGCAATGGTCACGCTGCCGCCGCTGGCGGAGCACTTGCTGCATGTGGCAGTGATGGTCGCGCCGCTTGCTGTGTACGTCCAGCTATGCTGATGCCGGGTCACGGTGAACGGCTCGCTGTCGCACTGGTAGCCGTTGTCGCTCCACACATGAACGCGGTATTGGTAGCTGCTGTTTTCCGGCAGATTGCTGATGGAGAGCGTCTTGCTTTCCGCCCCGGTATGCGTCGCATTATTCACTGTGTAGAAATACGGACTACTGAGCCAATCTTTGTCTGATTCTCTCAATAGCTGCCACTGGTAGCTGACATTCTCCGTTCCGGGCGCGATTACCGCAGTCAGCGTGATATTGCCGTCCGTCGCAAACGCCGAGTTTCCGGTGTAGTTCGTATCGTTATTCGGATAAATCTTCTCGACCTCGAAGGGCGCTTCTTCAACGGTGACTTTTGACAGGGTTATATTGGCGTTGGAGACCCATTTGCTATCCTTTGTGCTTTTGTAAGCGTACCCCTTCGCCAGCAGCGCGTAGGGCTTGACATAGCCGGTGCTGCCCTCGATCTCGCCGTAGCTGCCGCCGCTGAGGCTGGCGCTGCTGCCGACCTTGACGGTCAAGCTCGTGTATGAGCCGCCGTTAAGCTCCAGCCTGCCGCCGTCCTCGGCAGTGATATAGTTGATTTTGGCCGTAGAATTTTGCACCACAGCACCGCTGCCGACAGCGTTCACAGTTTCGAGCGTACCGGCGTCTGTGACCGTCAGAGAAATGCCCTTGGCGGTGAGGTCTACATTCCTGACCGTTTTCCCGCCGGTCGCCAGCGTCACCGGCCCGCGGGTCAGCTCATAGGTGGTCGAATGCCCGCCGGCATAGCCATCCACATCCTGATACAGCGTGATGGTCTTTGCACCGTCCGCCGCGTTCGCCGCCTTGATGGCAGTGGCAAAGGCCGTGTACCAGCTCGTCTTGTCGCCGACGGTCAGCGACGCCGCCATCTGCTTGCCGCAGATGCTGCAAGTGCCGTTGCCGTCCTTGCCGCCGTTGTGCGTGTGTGACGTGACCTTGACATTTTCCAGCGTATTCAATCTATCATTGGTCACAGCCTGATTATCACTTGCTCTGTAATACGCCGCGCCCTCCGCCAGCAGGTCGGCGAGATTGCGGTCGCCGTTGGTTTTGATTGTCGTAAATGTGCCGCCGGAGAGCTTGACTTTGGTGGTGTAAAACCACGCGAAGGCAAACGTGCCGCCGGAAATCGTGCCCGTGACAGAAGAATTGAGGAACTCAACGCCGCCATGCGTCCTATCACTGGTAAAGCTGCCGCCGCTGATGTTCGCGATGCTGCTACCGTTGAATTTGACATTACCAGTGAAGGTACCGCCCTCGACGTTCAGCGTGCCATTCACCTCGACGGGGGCGCTGTTGGTGAATGTGACGCCCTCCTTCACCGTCGCCGTGCCGTGGATGGTCGCACCGATATAGCTGCCGCTGGCAAAAGTCACATTCGCGTTTTCAGCGACCGTCACATTCTTGGCGATGTGCGTTCCGCCCTCCAGCGTCAGCGTGCCGGTCAGCGGCATGGAGGTGCCGAAAGCATACATATCCCGCAGCAGGGTCAGCGTTGGCTCGGTGCAGCCCTTATTGCTCCAGCCGTTCAAGGTCTGGATGGCCTCTACATAGCCGTTTTCCAGCGCACTGTCTTCCGTGAAGTAGGCAGTCTTGGCCGTGCCGTCAGCGGCCTTGGCGGTGATCTTCGTGTACAGGTCCTTGTGGCACACAGAGCACACGGGGTTGCTGTCATCGGCGCACTGATGGACGCACTCCGGGAACTGCACCTTGTACGCTGTATAGCCGGTCAGTCCGGAGATTTTCTCCGTCTTGGGAACGACGCTCCATGTACCGCTGTTTTCGCCGTACAGCTCGCACTTCGCGTAGTCGGTTCCCAGCAGGTCTTGAACGGTGAGGCTCTTGTTCGTCGTGTTATCCGTGAACCCGCCGATGGTGCAGGCGTTTGTATTGCCATTCCACAGCTTCAGATTGTAGCCCGTACTTGTGGAGCCGCCCGCAGCATTGCTTAAAGCCAACTCGCCGATTTTGCCGCCAAAGCGCTCCAATGTGCCGCCGGCCTGCAGCTCCACGCGCGAAATCTCGCCGGTGTAGGAGTTGTCAACCGCCAGCGTTCCGTTGGAGGAAACGTAAAACGTGACATCGAGCGCCTGCGTTCCGCCGCCTGTTCCGGAATCCTTGACCGTCAGAGTCCTGGGATGGTTCCCATCTCCGACACCAATGTAATAACGCTCGCTGCTGACAGTTTTGCCATTCAGATCCAGTATCGCTGGGTAGGTGTAAGAAGAAGAGCAATTTTCTGTGAGCGTCACATCCCGCAGCAGCGTCACGGTGTTGCCTCTGGCTGCATCAAACGCCTTCGTCAGCGTCTGATAATAGGCGCTATCGCCCACGCGCGCGTCGAATTGCGTATGGCACTTCTTGCAGGTGTAGCCGGTATCGTCCATCTCGTGCGTGCAGGGCACAAGATAGACATTGCCGTCATCGCCCAGGCTGGTCACGCAGTCGGCGGCGTACGACTCGAAGTTCTCGGCGCGGAGCTTCACGCCGCTTGCCGGTTCGGCAATGAGGAGACTGCCGCCGACATTAGGCTTTATGCCTTCATACACGCCCACACGGATGACCGAATCCTCACTCAATGCGCCTGATACAAGAATGGGCAGCTTCCAATCATAATTGGCGTAATAACCGGCCTGCACCGAGCCGGAAACAGTGAGTTCAGGAGTTGTTTTTTCCGCTCCGTCGTAGTAAACGTCATAATGATTGTTGTCGGTAACGGTAGCATCGGTGAGGGTAATAGCGCCCTTTCCATAGATGCCGCCGCCCTCATAGGTGCTGTTGTTTCCGGTGATCGTCACATTCTTGACGGTTACCCCTCTCTGCGAATAAATGCCGCCCCCGTGGCCATAACCTGTATTCCCCGTGGCGGACGCCTTGTTGCCGGTGATCGTGGCGTTGGAGATCGAAACATTGCCGGCGTTAAAGTGGATATAGATGCCGCCGCCGTTGCCGTCGGTGGCCGTGTTGCCGGTGATGGTGCCGCCGTCCATGGTGAAGCTGCACTTCTCGCCGACATAGATGCCGCCGCCACCGCCGTCGGATGCGCCTGCGGTGTTGTTGGAGATGGTGCCGCCGTGCATGGTGAAGCTCGGCGGGTCGGTCTGATTCGTTGTGCCGACGAGGAACACGCCGCCGCCGCTGCCGCTGCTTGCATTGTGCCCGGAGATTGTGCCGCCGTACATGGTGAAGTTCGAACCGGTCTGATAGGAGCCGCCCTTTATACCGACCTGCACGCCGCCGGTGATGGTACCGCCGTACAGCTCGAATGTGCCGCCGTTGACGGTCACTTCGCCTTGAACCCTGCCGCTGTCGGTGCAGTCGGTCAGCGTCAGCGTCGCGCCCTTGCCGACCGTGATGCTGCCGTTGATCGTCTGCCCGTTCAGGCAGAGGTTGACCTCGCCCGCCGGCACAGTCCAGTTCTCCGACACAGACCGCGTCAGATAATAGCTGCCCGCAGAATTAGGCAGGGAATCGGCTGCCTTCCATGCTGTGTCGGCGCTATGGGTATGACCCTTGACCGTTGTACCGCTGTCCTTACCGCAGACACAGTGGGCGGTATGTGTTCCGGCTTCGGCGGCTGCATCCGCCTCGCCGCCTTGCATCTCGCCGCCGCTGGTGACCTCCGCCACTGCGTTTTCCACGGTGCTGTCCCCGCCGTTCTGAGCGGCAATGCCATTTTCCGCCGCCTGTTCCAATATGGCGGGCGATTCCGCAGCCGGAGCTTTCTCCTGCTGCTCTTCCTGCACGATGGCGCCGCCCTCCGGCGCGTCCGCTTCCGCCGCCCATGCGGGGGCGGGCAGGAGCGTCAGGCACAGGGCCAGCGCCATGAACATACTCAATACTCGTTTTTTCATATCCTTCCTCCTTGAAAAATCATCTTGCCTTTATATGGAAATCCGACATCTGCCGGATGCTGTTTTTACAGGTCGTCCTGCACTAAATGCAGCTTCTTCGCTGCTGTCTTGGCTTCCGCCCGGCGCTTCACGTCCAGCTTGTCGAGGATGTGGCTGACATGGGTCTTCACGGTCGGCAGCTTCACATCCATGATCTGTGCGATCTCGGCGTTGGACTTGTCCGCGCAGAGTAGATGGAGAATTTGCAGCTCCGTGGGCGTCAACTCCTCACCGGGGGCAAGGCGGGGTTCGAGGAAATGCGGGTAGAACGCCGCCTGCGTCCGCACCGCCGCCATCAGCCGCTTGCGCCATGCTTTGTCGCCGTCCCAGTCCAGTGCCTCCAGCAGCGGCAGCACCGCCGTGCCGTATACGCTGACGGTGCGGATGAAGCGGTACTCCGCCGCCGCGTCCAGCGCCGCCGTCAATCGCTCGCACCACCGCTCGTCCTTCTTGCGGTACAGGGCAATGGCAGTCAGGACATTCAGGTGAATGCCGTCGATGATGCGGGCGCAGTTTTGGACATACGGCTCCAGCGGAGCAAGCGTCAGCTGCACCGTGTCCGGCCTGCCGTCCTCCAGCTCCACCATGGCCTGGGTGAGATACTGGTAGCGCCGCATGACGTTCAGGTGCGTCGGCTCCCGCGGGGCTTTTTCCCGATACCACGCGTCCGCCGCGTCAAGGTTGCCGGTGTGCATGTCAATACGGCAGAGCATGGCGTCCATATTGGGCAGAAAGCGTGTCAAACCGCGCTTGGCAAAGCATTCACGGAGCACCTCGATGGTACGTCGCGCGTCGGCGGGCTGTCCGCTTGCCAGCTGGCTGCGGGCCAGCAGTCCACTGACGGCGAACTCCATGTCCGGCGTGCCGCGGTTGCGGACCTCGTTCAACTGTGGGAGAAGGGACAGCATCCGACCGGCTACGTCCTCCCCCTTTTCAAACTTGCTCTCGGCGATGGCGCAGTCCGCAAGACCCACGCCGTCCCGCCCCAGCACCGTCTCCACGGGGAGACGGAGGGTCTTGTAGAGCAGGTCGTCCTTTTTACTCCATGCGGAAAAGTCCTTGCCGCCGTTCATGATGCTGGGCAGCGCGCTTGTGACGGAGAAGGACGGCAGCGTCACTTCCTTATTCATCAGCAGCCGGAACACGGCGGGAATGGTTTCCGTCAGACCGTTCACGCCCCGCTGGGGGAGAGAAATGTCCAGCCATGCAAGGCGGCTGCGGGCCTGCTTTCCGGCGGCGTCCTGCCTGCCGCAGCGCTCGGCAAATGCTTGCAGCTCGCCGTACCAGCGCTCCGAGCCTTCGTAGTCCATCGCCAGCGCGCAGAGCATGCTCATGCCCTGCATCAGCGAGGGAGAGGCGAGAATTTCCGCCTCCGGCAGGCTGCGGTAGTATTTTTCCATCTCGGCATAGTGACCCATGCCGGGGTGGAGTTCTGCATTGCGCACCAGCAGCTCGGAGACCTTGGAATGGTCACCGCCGCTGGTGTAGCATTCCAGTGCGTGGGCGTAGTCCTCCTTCAGCTCATAGTACAGCCCGCCCCGGCTGAAGAGCGCTTTGCGCTTTTCCTCGGTATACTCCCGTTCCATCTCCCAGAGGAGAAAAGCTCGGAAACCCGACCAGAAGTGGAAGCGCTGGCAGTCGTCGTAGAGTAGCATAGTGGTGTATCGAAGAAGCCAGTCCAGCCGTTCGCCGGCACGGGGATCGCCGCTGACCATCCGTGCCATTTCCAAGTCAAAACTTTCAAAGGGGGCCAGCTCCAACAGGAAGCGCCGCACCGGCAGGTCAAAGCGCCGGTAGATGGCGGTTTCAAAGTAGAGAAACACCTCACGGAACACCCGCGCCACCAACTCCGGCATCCACGGCTTGCCCGGAGACATACACCGGGCGGTGATGGCTACGCCCAGCGGATAGCCCACGGATTCTTTCAAAATTCCGTCGATCTCACTGTCTGCCGCCTCCACGCCGTAAAGCCGGAGCAGTCGCCGCACATCGTCCGCATCAAAGAGCAGGTCGTCAGCCTCCAGCACCGTCATCAGCCCCGTGTATTGAAAGGCCATGAGGCTCCCCGGCGGCGTGCCGCGGGAGAGCAGGACGAAGCGGCGCTCGGGGCAGGCACGGATCAGTTCGCACAGGGCATTCCAGTCCTGCTCCTCCTGCATATTCTGCAAATCGTCCAGCAGTAAAATCTGCCAGTCAGCTTCCGCAGAGGGCAGCTTGAAGCCGGCACTGTCCGCCGACAGGCGCAATACCTCCCGGCTGGACAGCAGCGCCTCCGCCACCGCCGTTTTTCCAAAGCCGCAGGGTGCGCTGAAAAAAAGCACGCGCCCCTGCCGCAGAAAACGGTCAAACTGCTTCTCAACGGACGGTTTTACGATGATGTTGTCCTGCAAGCGTGTCCCTCCCTTGCACCAGAGTGGAATTGTCCCGTAGGGGAACCCTACGGGACAAGGGGGCGTGCCCCCTTGTCAATACTTCTTTCGACACGATTTATAATCGTTTAAGTTTATTATACAGCCCCTGACGGAAATGTAAATCATTCCAAAGTATGAGACCGGTGATTTTGGTTGCGGGACAGTCTATCCGGGGGCCTTTTCAGTGGGCACATTCAGCCATTTTGTTTTCAGAGTTTCGGGATAAATCAGCATGACCGGTCTGCCCAGTGCAAGCGCATAGGACACAGCCTTATCCTCGACGCTCCCATCCGCAAGGTCGGGGGCATAGACGGCCAGCACCACGCCCGACTGTTTGATGATCCGCTGATAGGCCAAAAGCTGGGCGTCAGGCTGCTCATGGAAGTCGATGCAGTCCAGTTCCGTGCATCCCGCGAGCATATTGAAGTAGCGCTCCCGAAGCTACGACGTCCATTTGGTAGCCTGCTCCTCATGGGGTATGACGCAGACCAGCCGAAGGGATTTATCCTTCTCCCGCAGAATATTGATGATCTCTGCAGCGTACAGCCCCACGCCGGGGTCGCAGGCTACCCGAAACTCCGTGACACCGCGCTGGCGCAGCTCCATGATCCGCTGCGCCATCTCCAGCTTCATGCGGCGGCAGCCATCGTCCTCCTCGTCAAAGTCCCACGGAAACCGCAGGGGATGCTGACCGATCACCGCACAGCGAACATTCTTTTTCATCATTCCACTGCCTCTTATTGTAGTCTATTGGCTTACAATTAGTATTCTAACAGCCGCTATTTTTCGCGTCAACGCGAATGTAAGCTATAAGCATACAAAATAAATGCTGATAGCACACAATCGGAGGCGAAACCATGGATAAGAAGCTGCTCGGAAAGCGAATCAATACAGCACGCAAGGAACGGGGCTGGACGAGTGAGCGTCTGTCCGAGGCGTGCAATATCAACGCGACCTATCTTCGGCAAATTGAAGCGGAGAACATAGATTTTCGCCGATCTGCCCAGCCCCTGCTTGACCCGCCTTATGAGGCCCACGCCTTTGGCACTGTCCAGCTCCGCGAACAGCTTGACCGCCTTATCCGTCTTGCAGCAGAGCTGTTCGCACGCCTCCTCCAGCGTAAAGTAGATATACACATGGCCATCATCGTCCATCCAGCCGTTTTTCATGGACAGGCTCATGCGGTCCAGCATGAGGCCGTACAGCAGCTTCGCGTCGGTGGAGAGCCGTCGAAAGTACGGCTCGGTGATCAGGAGCTTGGGGATGCGGAAAAAGGCGTATTGCTCGGCGTCCATGCCGAGATGGTATGCAAAGATCGCCTGCGACATATCTGACATCTCCATTCTGCCACAGTTTTTTATATCTCTCAACGGCGGTCTGTGGTATAGTAAAAGGGAGCATTGACGCGCAATGCTCCCTTACCGTAACCGGACCTGCCGGTGGATTCTTATTCAGTTTGACTTAACACATCACTGTCAGCCGTTTGTCAAATAATTGTGTTTCCCGCACGGGGTTTTCCCTTGATTTTGCCCTTATCAGCTCACGCGGCCAAGGGTAACAGCGTATAAAAGAAGATAATTTCGAGTGGTTTTGATTTCTCAATAAATCCAGTAATTTCAATGCTTTGCGCCGATTTTGACGGTTGTTTATAACCGCCAATAACGGGTGAAATATTTGGGCGGTGCGAATTTCAGTTTGCGGAAGGACGGCAGGATCAGATTTTTCTCAATCTCCTCGATCTCTCGGAACGCCGTTGTAAGCCACGAGCACCGGGGCGTTCTGAAATTCGCAGCCTTTTATCTTCCCACGCCCTTCAAGTATCCGCTCTTTGCTTTTTCTTCGGTATCATCGGATTCATCATAGGCATCGTAAAGCGCATTAGGGTCGTGGACTCTCTTTCTGAAAGGCGAGCACAGTTCATTTTTGTGTGCAAAGGCAAACTCCATATTGTCCGTCCAACCGGTGTGACCCGTGATGAAATACGGTCGAAGTCCCCGTGCGCGCAGCTTTTCCTCCAGCGCTGCCAACGATTTTACCGCCAGCCTGTTATCCTCCGCCAGACCGGAAATGAAGCTGTAGCCGCCGTCTGCACCGAACCAGATGGTGTCACCGGTAAAGAGATATTTCCCGTCCACAAGGTACACCATGTGTCCCCATGTATGACCCGGAACGAGAAAGCACTCGATTCTGATCCCGTCGATGTCGATAACCTCGCCGTCATGCAACAGTACCTTTTCGTTGTGGATCGTGACCTGCGGCAGCTTGTAAAGGCGGTAAATGACCCTGCGGCGCACCTCGCCGGTCAGATATCGATTCTCAATCTCGCCAATATACAGCGCAGCATCCCGAAACAGTCCCGGACTGTCCGCCTCCACCGCACCTACATGGTCGGTGTCCTGATGGGTGATGAGGATGTGCCGGATGGAATGTGGGTCGATACCGAGCCAGCTCATTTTCTCCGCCAGACGGTCATAGTTGTATCCGGCGTCAATCATAATGGTGGTATCGCCCTTGCGGTAGAAGAAGATATTTGCCACCCACTCCCGCACACAAGCGACATTTTCATCGATCCAGCCGGTGTTCAAAGGCTTAAAGATCTCCTTGCCCCGGTACATCCGACTCATTTCTTTTCTTTGAAATTCCGTTGCTTTTTTCGACATGATCGCACCTCATTTCTGTGCTGTGACACACAGCCATCCCTTTTTATTTTTGTAGCTCTGAACCCTGCCAAAGTCTGCTTGCTCCAGATACACTTTCAGATCAGCATCCGTATAGATGGTCATACCGTTAATGATCCGCGTCCATTTGTCGCCTTTTGCTGTTTCGCCGTTTGCTTCGTTACAGATGAAAAAGATTCCGCCGGGCTTCAGTACTCGATAAACCTCTCTGAAATTCTGTGCAAGCTCCGGCCAGAAGTAAACTGTTTCAAATGCAGTCACTACCTCAAACTGCTCCGCTTCAAACGGCAGTTCTGCCACACTTGCCTGTTGCACGGTACACCGTCCTGCCGCAATGGCTCTGGCATTGACTTTTCGCGCTTTTTCTACACTGACTGCCGAATAGTCGATGCCCTGCACCTTGCCCTTGGGGCACAGCTTCAGCAGCGTTTTGATATTCGCTCCACCGCCGCAGCCGCAGTCAAGCACCATGGCATCCGGGACAGGCTGCAAAAAATGCAATCCCCACGCTGCCATTGCGCTGTGCCCAAAGTTCATCATAGCAACCATGATCTTCCCGCTAAAGCCTACGGGCTTGCGGGTGTTTTCAAAAAAGGACATATCACACCTCCGATTTCACACATTCCGTATAGGTCAGCGGAAAAGAGGCCTTTAGAACAACACTTTTTCGCACTGTCCAATCATTCTGTTGCAGAAATTTTAGGTATTCTTCACTCGTCCACTTGCTGTGGAGAGGAAAGCCTGCCAGATTCATGAAAAAGGCTTTGATCTTACCGGGAAATGAGTTTTCTGCATGCGTAAAGGTCGGCGCCGCCAGAACACCATCATTCTTCAAAACCCGCTTGATTTCATGCAGTGCTCTCTCTGGCTGAGGCACAATGTGCAGTGCATTGGAAACAATCACCACATCGAACGCCGCATCCGCATAAGGCAGGCAGAACATGTCCTGCACCGAAAAATGCAGGTTTTCAGCATGATTTTCCCTCTCGGCCTGCCGGATCATTCGCTCGGAAGCATCTGTTACCTCGATGTACTCTGCCGCATTTGCTATATGCTTCGCAATCAGTCCGGTGCCGGCAGCCAGCTCCAGTACGGTTTTATCCCGCACCACCGGACGCAGCAGTGCATACATTCTGTCATAAGCCGCCGCATCCCTGCGCATAAATCGGTCGTAGATTTTCGCAGTCCTGTCCCAGAAATTCCTGCGGTTCTTCATTTTCGTTATCCTCCGCCGTGCCGCTTAGATACCTATCTGCGGCAAGTTTGGTTAGTTTTAGCTAACTATCGTCTAACTATATAGTAGCAAAGGTGTTGACAAATTGCAAGGACAAGTCTCATCTGCTGTACCTATATTGCGCCCAGAGCACAGGGTTGCATCCGTATCATTATCATGATATACTAATCATGATACAACGAACTTTCGAGGTGCAGCCTTATGGACATCTTTACAATACGGCAGCAGCTGCGCACAACGCGGCTCAGCGATATTCCGCTCCGCGTGACCTTTTACGCACGCGTTTCAACCGACAGCGATGAACAGCTCAATTCGCTCGACAACCAGATCGGCTACTACCGCGACTATATCACCCGCAATCCTGCATGGACGTTCATCGACGGCTATATCGACGAAGGTCTGTCCGGCATGACGACGCGCAAGCGCGATAACTTCCAGCGCATGGTGCAGGACGCGAAGGACGACAAATTCGACCTTATTCTCACCAAGGAAATTACCCGTTTTGCCCGCAACACGCTCGACAGCATCCGCTACACGCGCGAACTGCTTTCCGCCGGCGTCGGTGTTTTCTTCCAGAACGACAATATCAACACGTTCGACGAGGACTCCGAGCTGCGCCTCACCATCATGTCCGGCATCGCGCAGGATGAATTGCGCAAGCTGTCCAGCCGCGTCAAATTCGGCCATCAGCAGGCGATCAAAAACAATGTTGTCCTCGGCAACAGCCGCATTTTCGGCTATCGAAAGGACAGCAAGCGTCTGGTCATCGACGAGACCGAGGCACCCATGGTTCGCGAGCTGTTCACACTGTACGCCACCGACCATTACAGCATGAAGCAGATTGAAAACCTGTTCTGGGAAAAGGGCTACCGCAACCACAACGGCAAAAAAATCGCCCACACGACCATGTCCGGCATGATTGCCAACCCCAAGTACAAGGGTTATTATGTCGGTAACAAGGTGCGCATCGTGGATATGTTCACCAAAAAGCAGAAGTTTCTCCCGCCCGAGGAGTGGGTGATGTTCAAGGATGAGAGCGGCGAAATCGTGCCTGCCATTGTCTCTGAGGAGCTGTGGGACGCGGCGAACGCCGTCCTCACCCGCCGCAGCAAGGACGTCAAGCGCAGACAGAACCTTTGCAATCATGACAACCTGCTGACCGGCAAGCTGTTCTGCACGCACTGCGGCGCGACCTACTACCGGCGCGATGCCAAAGACCGGAAAGGCAGCGTCAACAGCAAGTGGGTCTGCTCGGGCAAGATCAAAAACGGCAAGGACTCCTGCCCTTCCCTACCGCTGTACGAGCAGGAGCTCAAGCCGGTTCTGATGGACGTATTCAAGGAGGCCGATGTCAACGCCGATGAACTCATCGAACGCTATATTTCCATGTACCGTTCGCTCTGTCAGGACGACACCGGTCTTGCGCAGGAGATTGACGCACAGCGCACCAGACGTGACCTCGCCGAAAAGAAAAAGAGCAAGCTGCTCGAGTACAATGTCACCGGACAGATCACGGACGCGGATTTTCTCAAAATGAACCGCCAGTGCGACGAAGAGATTGAGCAGTGCAGCCGCAGTCTCGCCGAGCTTGAGGAGCAGCAGAACTCCCGCGCCGACCTCAACGCACACATCGCGGAGATCCGCCGCGTGCTGCAGGCCGCCCGCGACGATGCAGTGAACGGACTCATCAACCGCGACTTTGTGCAAAAATATATCGACCGCATCTTTGTAACGGTCGATAATGATAAAATTCAGCTGCAAATCAAACTTTTCACCAGTGAAAGCACCATGCGGTATCTGGAAAAACTCGAACGTCGTTCGGGACACACGTTCAAGAAGATGATCGAATCCTACGAGCAGAATATGGCAAACCAGGGCTAAACGCTTCTCTTTCCTGCGAAAAAGGGACACAGAATCATTCCGTGTCCCTTTACTTATACTTTCTCTGCCTGTCTGCGGAACAGCTCATCGAGTGTTCTGCCGCTCTTGTCCTTCCATTCCGTCCAGCCGTTCGCGCTTGCGCCCAAAACGAAGCAGGCCGCCGCACTGGGCGAGGAAAACGACATGGATTTGCTCAGATAATGCTTGTTATCCTGATAAACGATATCGCCGTTTTTCAGCGCCGTAAACCACTGCTGCTTGATCGACTGAGGAACGCTCGGATACAGCACGCTGCTGACCTGCGAGCCTTCCAGTACCTCGAATTTCTCCCCGTCGTACACGCCGAGCGCGGCGATGCCGTTGCGGGTGGTGTGAAAGACCTGTTTCTGAAAAGAATCCGTTTTGGCGTCGCTCATTTTGTACCCCAACGTCGCCATGATGAATTGTATCTCGTCGTATATCTCCTCTACCGAGACCAGATCATACTCGTCGATCTCATATTTGGGGATCACGCTGTTTTCGATGCGGTACCGCTTGGACGCCTGCGCCTTGATGATCGCAAATTTTTCAAGACCGCTTATCATATCCAAAGTAAACGTCCGGCTCTCTGCCAGAAACATAATCGCCTTGTTCCAGAAATCCTTGGAGCGGTTATGGTCGTCCAGCCGGATGATACCGTTGCGCGTCTGGCCGATATAGATCTGCGCAATATTGTTATCCTCATCCTCGTTGATGAGATAATAGATGCCCGGACGTTTGATGCCAGAGATGTCTTGCGCCTCCCCCAGCAACGGCCGTGGAATCACATAGGTCGTCATCGTCGAAAGGCTGCGCCGCATGGAGCGAATACCGTCCGGCTGTCCGTTATGATAGATTGTCTCCAATTTTTTGCTGATACCCATCATTTTCGCTCCCCTGATATCCATTTTCCGATACAAGTCAATTTCTATCCATCCGAACAGTGCAAAGCCGCCGCTTCACAAGGAAACGGCGGCTTTTGACTCTTACTTAGGACTCTCTCCAGTCCGCGAAAATACGCTCTGCGTCAGACGCGCTTGCGCACGCGAGCAGCTTGTCAGCCAGCTCCTTGCATTCGCCGCAGGAGTGCTTTGCAAGGTCTGCCTTTGCTGCCAGCATTGCGGATGCCGACATGGATAGATTGGTCACGCCGAGACCGCACAGCACCGGCGCCATGCCGGCCGTGCCTGCCATCTCACCGCACACGCCGACTTCGATACCGTTCTCGTTCGCTGCTTTGGCCGTCATGGCGATCAGACGCAGCACGCCCGGATGCAGCGGACGGTACAGATAGGAAATCTTCTCGTTGATGCGGTCCACCGCGCAGGAATACTGAATCAGGTCATTCGTGCCGATCGAGAAGAAGTCAACCTCCTTCGCCAGCACATCCGCGCAGACAGCCGCCACCGGAATCTCGACCATAATGCCGACCTTGACGTTCGGATTGAAGGGTACGCCTTCCGCGGTCAGCATGTCCTTCGCCTGCTCGAGCACCTGCTTTGCACCACGCACCTCATCCACCGACGAAATCATCGGGAACATAATGCGCAGATCGCCGTACTGCGCGGCACGCAGCAGCGCGCGAAGCTGAATCAGGAACAACTCCGGCTGATTCAAGCAAATGCGGATCGCGCGGTAGCCGAGGAACGGATTCTGTTCCTTCTCCAGCGCCAGTGCGGGCACTTCCTTGTCTCCGCCGATGTCCAGCGTGCGGATGATAACCGGCTTGCCCTGCATGATCTCACACGCCTTCTTGTAGGCGGCGAACTGCTCTTCCTCGCTCGGCAGGTCGGTACGATCCATGAACAGGAACTCCGAACGGAACAGGCCGACGCCTTCGCCGCCAAGCTCCGCTACGCGGACTGCGTCATCCGGCGTACCGATGTTGCCCTCGATAATTACACGGCGGCCGTCCGAGGTCGCGCCCTCCTTATCCTTGTACTGCGCGAGCATGGCACGATGCGCCGCATCGGCCTTCTGGCGCTCCGCAAAGTCGGCAAGCGTCTGCTCATCCGGCTGCGCGACTACTTCACCTGCCGCGCCGTCGATCAGCAGCAGGTCGCCGTCCGCGATCTCGTCCGCCTTCTCGCCGGCACCGACAATCGCCGGAATACCCATCGAACGCGCCATGATCGCCGAATGGCTCGTGCGGCCGCCGATCTTCGTGATAAAACCGGCAACCGGCTTGCCGCCGATCTTCGCCGTGTCGGACGGCGTAAGGTCGTTCGCCACAATAATGCACGGCTCGGTGATCGTGTCGATCGCGTTATCCGCAATGCCCTTCAGATTCTTAATGACCCGCTGCGAGATATCACCGATGTCTGCTGCACGCGCCTGCATATACTCGTCATCGAGCGCGCGGAACATCGCCTGAAAGTTCTCGCAGTTGACAAAGCACGCGTACTCCGCGCAAACCTTCTCATCCGTTACAATGTTTGTCATGCCCTCGACAAAATCAGGGTCGTCGAGCATCATCAGATGTGCGTCAAAAATTTCCGCTTCAGCCGCACCGATATTCTTTTCCGCATCGTCACGCAGCACTTCGATCTGCTGCTTGGCTTTTTCCACTGCGTTGAGAACGCGCTTGCATTCGGCTTCCGCATCGGCAACGGTCTCCTTAACGACCGAAAGATCTTCTTCCTTGATAACAAGAGCCTTTGCCTTCGCCAGACCCTCCGAAACGCCGATAGCCTTGAATTTAACCATGGGGTTTTCCTCCGTTTTTACGATTGTATTTTTATACAAATTTCGCAACCAAACCTATATTATATTGTACAACATCCCTATACTTTCGTCAAGCAAATAAAGTTTTTTCTGCAAACCGACATTTATTTTTGGAAAACGAGTGCCGTACTTGAGATTTGTCTGCTATAATAGAGGCATTCCACACTACTTCTACTGGAGGAAGGATAATTATGGCTAATCGCTGCACTCGTATTCCCGAGATCATGTTTCCGCGTGAAGGCGTGGACCTGTCCAAGTGGGCAGTCATCGCCTGCGACCAGTACACCTCTCAGCCGGACTACTGGGCCGAGACTGATAAGACCGTCGGTGACGCACCCTCTACTCTGCGTCTGACCCTGCCGGAGGTTTATCTGGAGGACGCGGACGTTGCTGCCCGCACGGAGAAAATCCATCAGACCATGCAGCAGTATGTGCAGGACGGCACGCTGCGCACCCTGCCCGCCGGCGTCGTGCTGACCGAGCGCTGGTCCGGCGGCTCGTGCCCGCGCCGCGGCATCGTGCTGTCGGTCGATCTGGAAGCGTATGAATACACGCCCGGTTCCGCATCCCTCATCCGCCCGACCGAAAAGACGGTTGTCGAGCGTATTCCGCCCCGTCTCAAGGTTCGTCAGGGCGCATGCCTGGAGCTGCCGCACATCATGATCCTGATCGACGATCCCGACCGTCAGATCATCGAGCCGCTGTTCGAGCAGACCGCCTCTTATGACAAGCTGTACGATACCGACCTGATGCAGAACGGCGGCCATATCACCGGCTGGTTCCTGCCGAACGGTCCGGAGACCGAGGCCATCGAGGCCAAGCTCGAAGCACTCTGCGACCGCGAGACCTTCAACAAGAAGTACGGCTGCACGGACGCACAGGCGCTGCTGCCGTATGCAGTAGGCGACGGCAACCACTCCATGGCCACCGCAAAGGCATACTGGGAAGAGGTCAAGAAGGGCCTGACTGCAGAGGAGCAGGAGAATCATCCGGCACGTTTTGCACTCGTTGAGGTTGTCAACATCCATGACGAGAGCCTGATCATCGAGCCGATCCACCGTGCCCTGTTCGGCGTAGACGCAGATGAGCTGCTCGGTGCTCTGACCGACTTCTACAACGGCGAGGGCTGCAAGGCTTACGTTGCCGATGAGGTTCCCAAGAGTGAGAACGCGCACTTCTTCCCGTTCTGCTCGGCGAACAAGTCGGGCGTGTTCGTTGTCGAGAACCCGAAGTGGGCCATTCCGGTCGCTACCATCCAGACCGGTCTGGACGCTTATCTTGAGACCCACACCTCCGCGAAGATCGACTACATCCACGGCACGGACGTTGTTGTTTCGCTGGCGGAAAAGCCGGGCAACCTCGGCTTCATCCTGCCGGACATCGCCAAGAACGACCTGTTCCGCGGCGTTGTTTTCGACGGCGTTCTGCCGCGCAAGACCTTCTCCATGGGTGAGGCGCACGAGAAGCGCTACTACATGGAGGCAAAGACCATCGTAAAGTAAAGGCAACACCGCACAATTAAAGCGGCGGCTCCTTGTGCAGGCTCCGGTCGCACTGCCGCGGTGCTTTGCGGAAATTTTGTGTCCTGACTTTGGCTTCGGTTCCTTGCGCGAGTTCCGTCCGCGCTGCCGAGGTTTCACGGTAATACATCAAGTATTACCGCAAAACTGTGCCTCGTCAGTACGCAAAATTTACTCGCAAATCACTCTTGTTCAATTATGCGGTATTACCTAAAGTTACGCCTTTTCAGAGGACGCAGCCGCATCGGCTGCGTCCTTTTTCCATTCCAGAACTGCCGTGCTTCCTTCTGTGCGGCAAAGCACAAAGGCAGGCGCCAGTGCGAACGGCTTTTTCGGGTCGAACGGACATTGCAGACGCAGTCCGGTCTCGGTCGGCTGAATCTGCACGTTTTCGTTGGATAGAAGCGCGTCCAGGACCGTATCTCCGGTGACAAGCGGCGGCTTAGGCGGCGCATTGCTCTGCGGCAAAGGCTCCGGCACAGACGCGAGATAGAACCGTTCGGGTTCGCCCTCACAGCCAGTCTCATGCAGCATTTGCCGCGAGAGATGCCGGCGCAGGCGCAGACGGCCATGCTCCGGTGCAGGCAGACCGACCCGCAGGATGTTTCCGTTCACAACCGCATAGCAGCGCAGCAGTTCGTCCCCGCAGACGGCGCAGTCGAGATTGACCTGTACGCCGCAGGCATCCGGGGTCCAGTCGATCGTGCCAATTGGGTTGTTGTTACAGAATACGTCTGCGCGCATGGGCGGTTCTCCTTTCTGTGCAAATTTGAATTTTACTACTTGCTAAAGCATATAAAATGGGAGCCAACCTTTGGCTGGGAGGTCCAAAAGGATAGACACCAAGGTTTAGTGGCCTACGGGCAAACCTTGGTGTCTACACTCTTGCCCCGGCCGCGGGCGCGGCACATTCCCCGTTTGTGAAACGGATCACAAATCAACATTTGTACATAAAAAGCGCATACCCCATAAAAAGGATATGCGCTTTCTCCCGCCGTTATACGGCTTACCCCTGCACCGAGCCGAGTCCGAAGCTGACTGCCAGTGCTTCATCAACGTGCCGCATGGCTTTTTCGTCGAGCGAGCCCATTTTCTCGCGCAGGCGGCGTTTGTCCAGCGTGCGGATCTGCTCGGTCAGGATGATGGAATCCTTGGTCAGTCCGTAGTTCGGCGCACCGACCGTGATATGCGTCGGCATTTTCGCCTTGTTGATCTGCGATGTAATAGCGGCGGCGATCACGGTCGGACTGTACCGATTGCCGACGTTGTTCTGCACGATCAGCACCGGACGGATGCCGCCCTGCTCACTGCCAACCACCGGACTGAGATCGGCATAGTAAATATCGCCTCGTTTGATGTTGCTATCCACTTTGGTTCACACTCCGATGAAATAGATTTACGGTGCTGCCTGATGGTTTTCCCGCAAACCTATTTTCCCCGTGTCACACAAAATTATAACTGTATAATGCAGAAAAGCGGAGAGAGAAAAATCTCCTCCGCTTCAAAGCTGTCGCGAAACTACAGTTTCGCCGACAAGCAGGAACGGACCGCAGGCCGTTCCAAAGTCGTCCGAAAGTTCCTGTTCAGAAACTTTCTCCCTCCAGAAGTAAGAAAACCGTGATACATGCTCCCGGTTTTCTTGCATTTGCAACGCAAATGCTGTTTTAATAGCGCTGCCGCGCGATACGATCAAACTAACAGGATACCGACTTTGAGAGACAAATGAAGCGAGGGAAAATCCCTCGCTTCATCTTATGCACGCAATGTCAGTAAATTACCGATAGAAGCGCGGCACGCGCCGGCTGATGGCGCACAGCACCTCGTACGAGATGGTTCCCGCCGCGTCTGCTGCGTCCTCTGCCGTCCAGCCTTCCGGGCCGAACACGGTCACTTCGTCACCGCGATGTACGTCTACGCCCTCCGGAATACGCACCATGCACATATCCATACAGATGCGGCCGAGCACGGGCGCTTTCACGCCGCCGAGCAGCACCTGCGCCTTACCCGAGCCGGTACGCAGATAGCCGTCCGCATAACCCATTGAGATAACCGCCATATGGGTCGGCTCTGCCGTCTCGAAGGTGCGTCCATAGCTGATGGTCGTATTCGCCGGAATATCGCGCACCTGCACCACACGCGCCTTAACAGTCATGGCGGGTCTCAGATCGAGCACCGGCGGCACGGAGGCATCCGGCCGATAGCCGTACAGGATAATGCCCGCGCGGGTCATCGTGCAGTGCATCTTCTCGTAGGTCTGGATGGCGCCGCTGTTCGCACAGTGGCGCAGCGGCAGGTCAAGACCGGCCGCTTGCAGACCCTCGCAGACATCCGAGAAGCGCTTATACTGCAATTCCGTGTATGCCTCGCCCGAGGGCACATCGGCCACCGCAAAATGCGTGAAAATGCCTTCGCTGATCAGGCCCGGCAGCTTGGCGCACGCCAGAATGTCCTGCACGGTCTGCTCACACTCCCACGACGGGAAGCCGAGCCGCGTCATGCCGGTATCCAGCTTGTAGTGTACGGTGACCGGCTTGCCGGTGCGCTCTGCTGCCGCGCTGATGAGTTCTGCGGTCTCGCGGTCGTACACCGGCACGGTGATGCCGTACTGTACCGCCGTGTCCATATCCTTCTCGTCCACATAACCAAGGATGAGGATGGGCGTTTCGATGCCTGCTTCTCGCAGCTCCACACCCTCCGGAATGGTCGCTACCGCAAAATACGGTGCATCCATCTTCTCCAGCCGCTTAGCCACCTGCACGGCACCGTGACCGTATGCGTCCGCCTTAACGACACACAGGACCGGCGCCTGTGCCTGCTCGCAGATCACGCGATAATTATGCTCGATCGCACCGAGGTCGATCTCCGCCCAAGTGCGGTGTTGATTTACTTCCATTGTTTTCGTCACTCCAACAGAACCGTTTGGTTCCTGATTTACTGACAGGATTCCACCTGTATGGTCAGCACGCGCGCACCGTCCGCATACAGCTCGGCATAGATCGGCTGCAGATCGCTCTGCCGCAGCCACACCTGCTTTGCCACGCTGTCGTCTGCCTTCTCATAGCGCAGCACGAGCAGGCTCTCGCCGTTTGTGTGCTCGCTCCACACCTGTGCAGGCGCAGCGTACCGCAGATCGTTCAGCAGACAGAACCACGCGTCTGCCGGGGTCAGTCCGGTGTGCCGAGGAGCAATATCATCCAGCTGCAAGTCGTTGTACTGCAGCGTGAACGCGCCGTTCTCCTCACCCGAGATGCGCCCGCCGATACCGGCGACCGACTCCGGTGCGGTCAGCGTGAAAGAATCGCTGTCCTCTCTATTATAGACATAGTCGCTTTCAAATTCCAGTACAGATTCGTCCAAATCCGAGATTATTTTCAAATGCGCCGTACAGCTGTCCAACGATGCGAAATGCGCACGCACATCCTCGGCACTCATTTCCGCCGAGCGGCCGCAGCCGCAGAGCAGAACAAGCGCCGCCAAACCACACAGCAGCCTGTTCAGATTACCACTCCTTTGACCGGTTTATCACCATGTTTTCGAGTTATATCGTTTCAGCAGAATCGGCAGCTGCGTCAGCATATCGCTCGGCGTCATGCCGTATTCGCTCAGCGCATTCGCAGCCAGATCTCCGGCTCTGCCGTGCAGCCACGCCGCCGTACAGGCTGCCGGAACCGCGTCAATGCCCTGTCCGCACAGCGAAACCAGCATGCCTGCCAGAACATCCCCGCTGCCGCCTTTCGCCATGCCGGGATTGCCCGAGGTATTGCGGTACGCCGCGCCGTCCGATGTGAAAATGCGGGTGCGGTGTCCCTTGTAGAGCACGATGCACCGATAGTCCTGCGCGAACTGTACTGCGTCCGCAGCGGTCGCATCCGGCTTGCCGCTGAGCCGTGCAAACTCGCCTGCGTGCGGCGTGAGCACGACCGGCTTTGCCGTCCGCCGCAATATATCCTTATGCCCGGTAATCGAATTTATACCGTCCGCATCGAGCACAATCTGGCATTTGGCCTTTTCAAGCAGGGTACACACGATTTCGGTCAGTGTATCCGAACGGCCGAGTCCGCACCCGATGAGCAGCGCGTCCGCCTTTTCGGCAAGCGCAAGCAGCTTGGGCAGCGCCTCTATGGAGAACAGCCCGTTTTCCTCCTGCGGCATGGGCCGCACGACCGGCTCATTCAGCTTGACCGCCAGCACCGGCCACGCGCCCTCGGGTGTCGCCAATGTCACGATGCCGCTTCCCATGCGGACCGCGCCCTGTGCCGAAAAATATGCCGCGCCTGTATATCCTGCCGAGCCGCACACGCACAGAATGCGGCCGTAGTCGTTTTTATTTGTCTCCGGATTGCGCGAATGCAGTACACTGTCCGCGAAGTCCTGGTTTATCTCAATCATATCGTTTCCTTTCAAGTCGAAGCCGCTGCCGCGTTCGCCTGTGCGTGTACCGCATCGACAGCCAGCACGACCGCCAGCGCAAGCATCTCATCCGCCGAATCTGCGATGTCCAGCGCGTAGCAGTCGCCCCATGTGAACCACTCCTTGGAGATGGACACGACCTCGCGGCCATTCTGCGTGATACGGTATTCATGCGCCCAGAAATCGCCCTCGATCGTCCAGTCAAGACCCTCTATCTCGTATTTTTCGCAGAAAAATGTAAACCGCTTGACTATCTCCGCGCGTTCCACGCCGTCGATGTACACAAAGAAGCGAGGCATCATGCTGAACACCTTCTGCTGGATGAAGGCAGTTTCCCGGCCGGTCAGGTCGGTAACGTGCAGCTTCTTTCCCCACGAGAAAAATTCGCCCTCGACGTAGTATTTGTCCGCGCCGGTTTCATCAAACACGGTAAACCGATCCACCCAGGAGAACACCTTTTGTTTGATATATAATTTCATATTGATCCCACCTCTCTTTTCTTACAGGATAACACGGCGTGTGCTGACCGTCAAGCACGGACGTTTCGCTGCACCGCCGCATAGGCTGACACGAGGAGGTGATACTTTGGCGATCAAGATTTTTGTCGATCAGGGACACAATCCGTCCGGTCCGAACACCGGCGCGGAAGGCAGCGGACTGCTCGAGCAGGATGTGACCTACGCGGTCGGCGTGTATCTGGCCGATCTTCTGCGGGCAGACCCGCGGTTTGAGGTGCGGCTGAGCCGCAGCACACCCGAGGAAATCCTCGGCACAAGCAACGCCACCAGTCTGGCCGAGCGCGTGCGGCTGGCGAACGAGTGGCCCGCGGATTACTTCATCAGCATCCACTGCAACGCGAACGTAAATCCCGCCGTCAACGGCACTGAGGTGTATGTTTATCGGGAAAATACGCAGGCATACTGGCTGGCGCAGCATGTGCTCGCCGGCATCGTTGCGCGTGTCGGCACACGCGATAACGGCGTGCGCATCCGTCCAAGCCTGTATGTCCTGCGGCGGACACAGATGCCTTCGATTCTGGTCGAGCTGGCATACCTGACCAATACTTCCGATGCGATGAAGCTGGAGAACGATCCGTTCGGGTTTGCACAGGGCATTTATAACGGTCTGCTCAGTTATTTTGACTTCGAACCGTATTAAATAAAAAACGAGAGGTCTTTTGACCTCTCGTTCTATCTTTCTTAACGCACTTTACTAACGTCGCAGCTTTTCGCGCGTTAGCGCGCATTTAATAGAATTTGCAGTGCAAATTCCAAAAAAGCAGGAGCATGGTTTGGCGACAGCATCTTAAAATCCCCCGGTGACGCCTAAAACCTGTCCGGTAATGAAAGACGACTTATCCGAGCACAGATACAGAATGCTGTCCGCGACCTCGGCTGCCGCGCCGACTCTTCCGAGCGGTGTCTGATCGGCAAGCTCCTGCATGGTATCCGCGCTGTGCATGGCGTTCATATCGGTGTCGATCACGCCCGGCGCAATGCAGTTGACCCGGATATTGCTCGGGCCAAGCTCCTGCGCAAGCGACTTGCTCAGGCCGATAATCGCAGCCTTGCTCGCGGAATAATGGCTCTCGCAGGACGCGCCGCATTCTCCCCACATGGACGACACCGTAACGATGCTTCCCTTGTGGTTGTGCAGCATTTCAGGCAGCACGGCGCGAATCGTGCGCACCGTACCCATGAGATTGACATCCAGCATGCGCATCCAGTCCGCGTCGGTGATATTCTGGAACAGCTTCTGTTCGGCGATGCCTGCATTGCAGACCACGGCATCGATCGTGCCGAACCGTGCCTTCCCTTCCGCGATCGCAAGTTCCACTGCCGCGGTATCCTGCTGATCGGCCAAAAGCGCCAGTGCGCCAGTCTCCCCAGCGAGCCTGTCCGCCGCTTCCCTGCTTTTGCTGTAGGTAAACGCGGTATTCCATCCGTTTTCGGCAAACGTGCGCACACAGGCGGCACCGATGCCGCGCGAGCCTCCGGTGATGAGAACAGTCTGCGTCATGTCAGATGGCAACCGTCTGCTGTGCCTCGAACAGACACTGGTTCAGATCCTTGCTCTGTGCCAGACCCTCCTCAATGTCGATATCGGTAACAATGTTGTTATCCGAAACAACAACGCGGTTGGTCTTGCCCTCCATCAGAGCACGAACTGCAGCGTAGCCCATGCGGGTCGCCATAACACGATCCATAGCAGACGGAGAGCCGCCGCGCTGGATGTGACCGAGGATCGTTACACGGGTGTCAATGCCGGTAGCCTCGTGGATCTGGTCTGCGACCTCCTGTGCAGAGCCGTAGCCCTCTGCTACGATGATGATATGGTGGTTGCGGCCCTTGATACGGCCGATGCGCATTCTCTCTACGATCTCGGTGTCGAAATCCAGCTGACGCTCGGGCAGGCAGATCGCGGTCGCGCCGACTGCACAGCCAACCTGCAGTGCCAGATGACCTGCACGGCGGCCCATGACCTCTACAACAGAGCAGCGCTCGTGGGACTGCATGGTGTCGCGCAGCTTATCGATGCACTCGATCGCCGTATTGCAGGCGGTGTCAAAACCGATGGTGTAATCCGAGCAGCCGATATCATTATCAATGGTACCCGGAACGCCGATGCACGGAACACCCTTGCGGGAAAGCGCCTGTGCACCGCGGAATGTACCGTCGCCGCCGCAGCAGATCAGGCCGTCAATGCCGAGGTAGCGGCAGGTGTCAGCCGCCTTCTGCAGACCTTCCTCGGTCAGCATCTCCTTGCAGCGTGCGGTGTACAGCATGGTGCCGCCCTTGCGGATAATGCCGTCTACACTGCGGGCACCCATCTCAATGATATCGCCGTTGATAAGACCGCTGTAACCGCGGCGAATGCCGAGAACGGAAATATCGTTTGCGCTTGCGCTGCGGACTACCGAGCGAATAAGTGCGTTCATGCCAGGTGCGTCGCCGCCGCTGGTAAGTACGCCGATTCTGCGAATTTGTTTATCCATGATAAAGCCTCCCTGTTGTCGGTTCTGTTTTCTTTCTTGGCGGCACGGTCGATGCCGCACCGACCTCTGTATTGCAGTTCTGTTTCCCTCTGCGGAAACCGTCTCTCCCCAAGGATAAGCACAGTTTCCTATTGTATTATAACATCTTCCTCGCGCAAGAGAAAGCGTAATTTTGTTAAAAATGCAATATCCGGTTTGCACCAGTACCGGCGGGCAGCGAGCGTCTTTTTCTTCGTGTCCATCGGGTAGAGATAGACCGGCGTATCACCGGGCTGTGTGCACAAAACCTCTTTAATCTGCGTCCATTCATCACTCTGCAGGCTGGAAATACGCAGGAACAGCTTTTGCGGCGCCAGCTTTGCCGCCTGCGCATCGGTGTAGACCGACTTCTGCGTGCCCTTTTTCGGCTGCTGCAGGCTCTCCACTGCACTCTCGGTGAGCGGCTGCGCCTCGTTCAGCAGCACCTTGGGCGCCTCGTCCTCTCGTGCGTCGATCTTACCGGTAAGCAGGACTGCGCTGTCCTCGGTGAGATATGCGCCGCACTGCTGCAGCGAACGCGGGAACACGACAAGCTCAATCGCCGCCGTGTCGTCCTCCGCGGTGACATACGCCATCATCGAGCCGTTCCTGGTCGATTTCAGACGCACCGCCGTGATGACACACGCAAGCCGGACGGTCATGCCGTCCTTGTAGACCGGCCTGCTGCTCTCGCCCGTCAGGTCGTCGATGATCTGCTTGACGGAGGCCGCCTGCGCCTTCTGCGTCAGGCTGCGATACTCGTCCATCGGGTGACCGGAGAGGTACAGACCGGTGGTCTCCTTCTCCATCGCCAGCAGCTCCCGCTTGGGCACTTCCGGAATGTTCGGCATCGCAATCTGCGTGTCGCGCACCTCGTCGTTGCCCATGCCGAACAGGTCCATCTGACCCTCGATGTTCTTCTTGCGGTTCTGGGCAATGGCATCTACCACGGGATTGACGATTTTCAAAAGCTGACTGCGGTAGTAATGCATGGAATCGAACGAACCCGCCTTGATGAGACTTTCGAGCGCTCTGCGGTTGAGTTCGCGGTCATACATGCGCTCGCAGAAATCCTGGAACGAGGTAAACAGGCCGTTCGCTTCCCGCTCCTCAACAAGCTGCTTCATAAACGAGCGTCCCACACCCTTGACGGCTGCCAGACCGAAGCGGATATTCTCGCCCGCAACCGAAAACTCGTCATAGGACTCGTTTACGTCCGGCGGGAGCACCGCGATACCCATATCACGCGCCGCCTGAATATACTCGGAGATCTTATCCGAAACATCCAGAACGCTCGTCAGCAGCGCCGCCAGATATTCTCTCGGGTAATGGCACTTGAGATACGCCGTGCGGAACGATACGACTGCGTAGCATACGGCATGTGCCTTGTTGAACGCGTAGTTTGCGAAATCCATGATCTCGTCGAACAGGCTGGCCGCAACAGCCTCGGGCACGCCGCGCTTGATGGCGCCGTCAATGCCCAGCTCCTCATTGCCGTAGATGAAGTTGACGCGCTCCTTTTCCAGCTCCTTCATCTTCTTTTTGCTCATGGCGCGGCGCACCATATCTGCCTTGCCGAGCGAGTAACCCGCAAGGCTCTGGAACACCTGCATGACCTGTTCCTGATAGATCATACAGCCGTAGGTGACGCTTAAAATCGGCTCGAGCAGCGGATGCTTGTACGTCACCTTTTCCGGGTGATGACGGCACTCGATGTAGCGCGGAATGGACTGCATCGGACCGGGGCGGTACAGCGCCACGACTGCGGTAATATCCTCGATGGACTGTGGGCGCAGACCGGTAACGACGTTGGTAATGCCCGCGCTTTCCAGCTGGAACACGCCCATAGTCGAGCCCTTGCCGAGCATCTCGTAAGTCGCGGGGTCGCTCATATCCACGTTCTCGATGGAAAAATCCGGCGTGTGACGGCGAATCAGCTTTTCCGCGTCCGCGATAACGGTCAGGTTGCGCAGGCCGAGGAAGTCCATCTTGAGCAGACCGAGTTCCTCAATCGTCACCATCGTAAACTGCGTTACCATCTGGTCGCCGTTGCGCGAAAGCGGAACGTAGGTGTCCACGGGGTCCTTGGTGATAACCACGCCTGCCGCATGCGTCGATGCGTTGCGCGGCATGCCCTCGAGCGCACGCGCCGTATCAATAAGCTCTTTGACCTGTGGCTGCTCGTCGTACATCTTTTTCAGCTCTGCGTTGATGGTCAGCGCCTTGTCGATCGTAATGTGCAGCTCGTTCGGCACCTGCTTGGCAACCGCGTCAACATCGTTGTACGGAATGTTTAGCGCACGGCCGACATCGCGGATGGCACCGCGGGCAGCCATCGTGCCGAACGTGACAATCTGCGCCACGCGGTCCTTGCCGTACTTGCGGGTAACGTACTCGATGACCTCCGGACGGCGAACATAGCAGAAGTCCACGTCGATATCCGGCATGGAGACACGCTCCGGGTTCAAAAATCGCTCGAAGTACAGCGAGTAGTGAATCGGGTCAAGGTCAGTGATAGCGAGGCAGTACGACACGATTGAGCCTGCTGCCGAGCCGCGTCCGGGTCCGACCGGAATGCCCTGACTTTTCGCGTAGCCGATAAAGTCGGACACGATGAGGAAGTAATCGACAAAGCCCATCTTGGCGATCATGTCGATCTCGTACTGCAGACGCTTGCGCACGGTGCCGTCGTCGTTCGGATAGCGTCTTGCGAAGCCTTCATCGCACAGCTTCTGCAGATATTCGAGCGAGGTGTAGCCGTCCGGCACATCAAATTCGGGCAGATGGTACTTTCCAAACTCGAACTCGACCTGACAGCGTTCTGCGATCTTTACCGTGTTGGCGAGTGCCTCCGGGTGCTCCGGGAACAGCGCCGCCATTTCGTCCGCATCCTTGATGTAGAACTCCTGCGTCTCGAACTTCATGCGGGTCGGGTCATCCACGGTCTTGCCCATCTGAATGGACATCAGCACGTCCTGAATGCGCGCATCCGCCTTGGTCAGATAATGCGCGTCATTGGTCGCTACCAGACCGATGTTCAGCTCCCTGGAAAGCTGGTACAGACCTTCATTGACTTTCTGCTGCAGCGGAATGCCGTGGTCTTGAATTTCAAGGTAGAAATGCTCCCGGTCAAAAATATCGAGGAACTGCTCGCAGAGGTCATACGCGCCGTCCATATCACCGTCCGCCAGCGCACGCGGAATCGCGCCCGCCAGACAGGCAGACAAACAAATCAGACCTTCGCTGTGCGCGCGCAGCAGCTCCATGTCAATACGCGGCTTCATGTAAAAGCCTTCCGAGAAACCGCACGACACCATGTGGATGAGGTTGCGGTAGCCGGTCATGTTCTCGCACAGCAGGATGAGGTGCGTGTGCCACTCGCCGTTGATGTAGCTGCGGTCAAAGCGCGAATGCGGCGCCAGATACACCTCGCAGCCGATGACCGGATGGATCCCCTTCGCTTTGCAGGCGCGGTAAAAGTCGATCACGCCGTACATGACGCCATGGTCGGTCAGCGCGCACGAGGTCTGCCCCAGCTCTGCCACACGGTCCACCAGCTTTTCGATACGGCAGGCGCCGTCCAGCAGGCTGTATTCGCTGTGGACATGCAGATGTGCAAATGGTAACAATTTAGTCCTCCTTCTCCGCAAGCTCGATGATCTTTTTCAGGCGGTGGCTCAGTCCCGGTTTGGAGATAGGCGGGTCAAAGCGCTGCGCCAGCTCGGACAGGCTGTCCGTCGGGTATTCCAGACGCAGGCGCACGGTCTCCCACAGGTTGCCCGGAAATGCGTCCTCCCCCCGGCTGTCGATCAGCGCCTGAATCGCCGCGATCTGCCGCGCCGATGCATCGGCGGCCTTCATCATGTTCGCGGTCTCGCAGTTGACCTGCCGGTTGATCGTGTTGCGCAGATTCTTCTCCACCTTCGCCTGCATCAGCTCCATCGCCGCGTGCGGCGCACCGATGCGCGTAAGGAAATCCTCCGCGCTTGCGCCGTCCTTAAAGTACAGCAGATATGCGCTGCCGCGCCGTGCCTGCTTGGGCGATAAACCTAAATCAAGCATCAGGCTTGTCTCCTCACCCGACAGACTCTGGTGGGTGGTTTTCAGCTCGAGATGGCTTTTCTTGTCCGGTCCCGCGACCGTGCCGCCCATGAGGAAGGCGCCGCGCAGAAAGGACGCAATGCAGCAGTCCTCCTCGAGCAGATTGCGATTGATATGATAGGTGATATGGCTCTTGCAGTCGTAGCCGAGCGCATCAAACACGCGTCCGATCTGCGCCGGTTCGGTGAGCACAAGCTGCTGCTTGCGGCCTGCCTTCTGCGGCTCGCACTCGACAAAAAACGCGCGCTGCAGCAGCGCCTGCAGGCGACGGACAACAGTCATGTTCTCCGCCGACAGCCGTATCTCCTTGTGCGAAAAAACCGAGGCATGGAGCAGTGCGCCGTAAACCTCGGCACGCGTGCAGCAGGCGCGCTGCATGGATACCCGGCACAGCTCGTTTTTGACCTCGGTTGAAAAAGACATATATTCTCTCCGTTCTGTACAGCACGCTTCGCCTGTCCGGAACGAAGCGGGTTTATCTCTGGTAATCGCGGTGCATGGTTACTACACCGTATTCCTTCCTGCGCAGGTGTTCGCTCAGCGCCTCGGTGATAGCGACCGAGCGGTGCTTGCCGCCGGTGCAGCCGATGCTGATGATCAGATTCGCCTTGCCTTCCGCGATATAGCGCGGCAGCAGAAAGTCGATCATGCCCGTCAGGTAGCGCATGAGCACATCCGCCGTACCGCCGCGGAACACATAATCGCGCACCTCCGGATCGGTGCCGTTGCGCTCGCGCAGGCTCATTTCGTAATAGGGATTGGGCAGGAAACGCACATCGAACACAAGGTCGCTCTCGGGCGGAATGCCGTACTTGAAGCCGAACGACTGCACGATGACCTCGAATACCTCTCCGCTCTCGGTGCCGGAAAACAGCGTCAGCAGACGCTCACGCAGACCGGCGGCAGACAGTCCAGTGGTGTCCACCACAAAGTCGGCACGGTCGCGCAGACCGGACAGCATTTCGCGCTCCTTTTCGATGGCGGCTGTCATGGACATGCCCTTTTCCATCAGCGGATGCTTGCGGCGCGTCTCCTTGTAGCGGCGGATGAGCGTCGGCGTGTCCGTGTTGAGGAACAGGATGCGGTAATCGCAGCCCATGCTCTTGATCGAATCCAGCGAATCAAACAGCTGTTGGAAATCGCCGCCTGCACGCACATCGGTGACGAGCGCCACACGTTCATAGCGTTCGGTTGCCGCCAGACAGATCTCCGCGAAACGCGGTATGAGGGAGATCGGCAGATTATCGACGCAGTAATAGCCTAAGTCCTCAAGCGTGGCGACCGCGCGGCTCTTGCCTGCGCCCGACATACCGGAAACGATCAAAAAATACATGTTACCTTTCCCCCTGCCCTGTGGTTCTGCTGTGATAACGCCGCCGAGCGGCGCTGCTGATTATTTTACGATGCGCACCTCGCACTCCAGCTCCACGCCGAACTGCTCACGTACCCTGTTCTGCACCAGTTCGATCAGACGCAGCATGTCATCGCATGTTGCACCGCCGCGGTTGATGAGAAATCCCGCGTGTTTTTCCGAAACCTGTGCCGCGCCGACACTCGTGCCCTTGAGGCCGGCCTGCTCGATGAGCTGACCCGCAAAATGTCCCACAGGACGCTTAAATGTCGAGCCTGCCGACGGGAAGTTGAGCGGCTGCTTGTCACGTCTGCGCTGCGCGAAGTCGTTCATCTTATCCAGAATCGCCGCCGAATCGCCGTTCTGCAGCTGCATGGTCGAACGAAGCACCGTCCAGTCCGGATGCTTGCGGAACACGCTCGTGCGGTAGTCAAAGCCGTGCTCATCGCCCTTGAGGGTGCAAATGTTGCCCTCGCCGTCCACAAATTCAGTCTCCTGCACAATGCCGGCCATCGTGCCGTCATACGCGCCCGCATTCATGTAAACCGCGCCGCCCAGACTGCCCGGAATGCCACCTGCGAACTCGGCTCCGGTCAGACCGGAACGCTGTGCGCGGCGGGCAATGCGGCTGAGCAGCGCGCCCGCCTCGGCGGAGACGGTGTTATCCTCGTTTACGCGGACTTCATCCAGCTCGGATGTGCAGACAACCGCACCGCGGATGCCCGCATCGGCCACCAGCATGTTGGAGCCGTTGCCGAGCAGCAGGAACGGAATATTGCGCTCGCGCAGTACGGCAAGTGCCGCGGTCAGTTCCCTGCGGGTCTTCGGCTGCACGAACAAGTCGGCCGGTCCGCCGATGGCGAACGTGGTATGGCGTCGCATGAGTTCGTTTTCTGCAATATCTATTTCAGGTGCGGCCTCTCGCAGTGCCGCAATGCAATCCTTAATATGCTCCATAAGGCGTTTAATCCTCCAAAAATCTATATAAAAAGTTTAAGTGGTATACCCTCGGAATTCCTGCCGCGTCATGCGGCGGCGCATCGAAGGTCCGGCACCGGGAGCAGGCTCCGGTTTGTCCTGCCGTGCCGTTTTGGTTTTTGCTTTACTGTTTATTATAGCAAATGTAGATGGGATGCGCAATCAGTCCGAGTGGGTTTCCGCAGATTTTTTCGGTTAAAAATCGTTTTTTTCTCTATGCGGCACCGGCTGACCGGGGTACACGAACCGCATAAGCGGTTCACCCCTAACGGGCGGCAGCCTTTTTCTCTGCACTGGCTGAGCGGGGTACTCGAACTGCGTTAGCGTGTTCGTCCCTAACGGGCGGGAGGTTTTTCGCTTGAAATCAAGCGAGGAGTTGCGCTCTGCGGAGCGCGGGGATTCGCCGCGCCCGCGGCGGGGCAAGAGGGTAGACACCTACGGTTTCTACCCTCTTAACTCCCGTTTCCCTTTATTTCTTAGTCTGGCGCAGATTGCTGACATGTGACCGCTGCGAAATACGGGAACGGCAGTCGGGTTACCACAGCGTGTCTTTCTCCGCCTTTTCGCAGTTCACAGACAACGTACTGCTACACATACGGGCAACTCTACGCTGGGTGCGGCATAACAGTGCCGCACAATTCGATAGCACGTTGTGATAGACAGCACCTGCGAAGATAAATAGTATCAAACGCCTAATCCGCAGGTGCCGTGCGGTATAACGTGCAAAAAAATCGGGCGGCACTGTCATGCCGCCCACTGCGTATATGAAACCACCTGTGTAGCAGAACGGTATCTGGCACTGCGTATAGTTTTCGGCATTGGAGCACACTGTGCTCCCCTACGGAAGAAAAAATCCTCTGCCGTTCCCCCTTTTCGCAGCGGTCACATGTCGGCAATCTGCGCCAGACTATCCAAGGGAAAGGGGTGATCCACAAGAGGGTGGAAACCGCAGGTGTCTACCCTCTTGTGCGCCCGCGCGGCGTCAGCGCAGGTGTCTACCCTCTTATGCGCCCGCGCGGCGTCAGCGCGCTCCCCGCCGTTCTGCACCAGAACGCAAAAGAGGAACACTGCTGCCTCGCAGTGTCCCTCTTTGCGCATATTACTGGTTTTTGTTTTCCTGATTTTTCTGCTGTGCCGCACGGCGGCGCTCTTTTGCGCTCACAGGAGGCATAGTCTCCTGCGCTTCAACGAACGCGTGTGTCTCCGGGTCGATGCGCTTATGCCCGCGATAGTCGTTCGTATCCACGGACAGACCGCGCTTTTTCAGCAGATGATTGATCTTCTCGGTCAACATGCTGTACAGCACGGCAAACAGCGGTACGCCGACCACCATGCCCGCGAAGCCCATCACGCCGCCGAACAGCAGAATGGCGAACATGACCCAGAAGCTCGACAGTCCGGTGGCGTTGCCGAGGATTTTCGGTCCGAGGATATTGCCGTCAAACTGCTGCAGCAGCAGCACAAAAATGACGAAATACAGAGCCTGCACCGGACTGATGACCATGATCAGAATGGTGCTCGGAATCGCACCGATGAACGGCCCGAAAAACGGGATGATATTGGTCACGCCGATGATAACCGCAATCAGGAGCGCGTACGACGTCGGCATGGTCATCCAGCCGAACGAGATCATAAGACGCATACCGATAAAGCACAGCATACCGATGATCGACGAGTCCATCAGTTTGCCGGTGATGAAGCCGCCGAACACGCGGTGGATATGCGCCACACGCGCCATGATGGCATTCGCCTTTTCAACCGCGAAAAGGCTGTACGTCATCTTTTTCGCCTGTGCACAGAAGGTGTCCTTGCTGTTGAGAATGTACAGCGCGATAATGACACCGATCAGCAGATTCATCAGCACGTTTACGGTCGTAACAACGCCGCTCATCATGTTGCCGAGCTGCGGCAGCAGGTCGTTCTGCGCCCAGTTCATTATCTGTGCGGAGAACTGATCATACAGGCGCATGAAGCTGTGCTCAATTTCCGGGTTGTTGTGCAGCAGCGACGCCACCCAGCCGGATATCTCGTTCATATACAGGTCCATCGAGTCTACCAGCGAGGTGATACTCGTGACCAGCTGCGGCAGCACCATCCACAGCAGTACGCCTACAACCGCCAGACCGAAGGCCAGCGTCAGCGCGCTGCACAAGCCTTTGGCAAGCCGTGTGCCGTTTTTGAATTTACGCGACATCAGCGGCTGCAGATTGCGGTACAGCATGTTGAACACCGGCATGAGCAGGTACGCCATCACAAAGCCGTAAATGAACGGGCTGAGGATGCTGAAAAACTTCTTGATTATGCCCCAGATCATTGTCATGCGGAACAGCACGAACACGACCAGCACGCAGGCTACAATGACACCTAACGCAGTCAGTCCCCACTCGATATAGTGCGGCTGCAGGTCAAACCGGGACTTTTTTTCCTGATTGGGATCTTCCAACAATAAACTCCTTCCTGTCAGCTGTCAAAGGATGAAAACGAAGATTGAATACGCTCAGTCCTCATCCTCATCAAAGAACACGCGCCACAGCAGGTACAGCCACGTTGCGGCAAACGCTGCGAAGATGATCGCACGGAACTTCTTGAAGAATTTAGAGAAGCAGGTGCCCAGCCACAGACCGAACGACAGCAGGCAGGTCTCGTAGATGAAGAACTCGATGAGCGAGAAGCCGCGGATCTTTTCGGTCGTAGTGTTCATAAAGCGTCCTGCCTGATCACAGGCGTCGCCTGCGGTGTGCAGCATCTGCTCGGCACGACTGCGCAGTGCAGCGCGGTCGATACTGTCCAGATAGTTTTTCATAGCTTGTTCTCTCCTTTTCGTTTTACCGTATTACGCGGACGTGCTGTCCGTCTGTGCTCCCTGGGTTTGGGGTCCCCGGCGATGCTGCACGGCGTTTTCCCCATCGAGGAAATCCGGCCGAGCCGCATGCCGATTTTTTCTGCCAGTGCGTCGGCGTCCGCGCTGCCCGTCCTGCGCAGAGCCGCCTGCAGGATCAGTCCCGCAGCCCGCGCATCCGACCCGGCCTCGTGGTGGTTCAGGTCGATGTGCAGCGCGGCGGATACCGTATCCAGTTTATGATTTTCCAGCTCAGGCCATACCCGCTTGGACACCTTTACCGTGCATAAGTACCGGCATTCGGGCATTTTCAGACCGTAATGCGCCAGACAGCTGCAAAGCACATTCGTATCGAACATAGCGTTGTGGCACACGATGACGCTGCCCTCCGCGATGTCGGCGAGCGGCTCCCACACCTCGGCGAACGACGGTGCGTCCGCGACCATCTTCTCCTTGATGTGGTTGACGCGAACATTGCCCCAGTGGAACCTGCCCACGCATTCCGGCGGACGGATGAGCGAGATTTTCTCATCCACCAGCTGATTATCCTCAAACACACTTGCGCCGAGTGCGCATGCGCTCAGCGGCGAGGCGTTTCCGGTCTCGAAATCCAGTGCAAGATATCTCATTGCAGCGCCTCCCGTCCGGCCGCGTCTGCGCGTTCCTTCGCCGCGAGCAGCAGTCTGTACAGCGGCGCAAGCTGCCGCATGGTCTTCAGCATGAACGGAACAAACGTGCCGTCCAGCACCGGAGTAAAATCCTCACCGTTCGTGTAGTCCACGCCGATCTCCTTGCGGTTCAGCCAGTCCTGATATTCCGGCTTTGCGTCCGGGAATTTCGGGCGCTTGTACATCTCGCCCGCGAGGTGCACCTGCGGACAGCTGTTCACCGCACGAAAGGCGTCAAGGAACAGCCTGTCTTCTGCGAGGATCATTTCGCGCAGCGCTTCCATTTCGCCTCTGCCCCACGCACCCCAGCAGCCGAAGGCCCAGTATTCGGGATGCAGTTCAAAATAGTATGCGGGAACGGATTCGCGTTCCCGTCGTGCTCTGCGGAAGAACAGCCACATGTTCGCCCGGTAGAGCGTTTTATCCTTGGTATATCGGGTATCGCGCCGCACGCGGGATACCATGCGGGACGGCACGGTGACGAACTGCGGGTCGATCTTGACCATCTCCGGCGTCATTTCCGCGATCAGTTCGTGAAAGGGCCGGATGGATAACCGCTTGATCTCGTCCTTGTGTGCATCGTAAAATTCTTTGCTGTTTTGCAGGCGATTCAGTTGCAGAAGATCCACGCCTTCTGCGGAAAAACCGTGAAATGCCATTTGTGTATTTAGCCACCTTTGTAGGATTGACGATTCCGAATCGCCATATCGGCAGTATTGCCTGAGTATATTTTACCTCGTTTGCGCACTTTCCGCAACAGGCTTTTTGGTGATTTGTGTTCAGAAGCCGTAAATTCAGCTGTGTATTTGTGTAATTTTGCAGATACGGCTTGACAGAAAGGGTTGTTCCCTGCCGAAAATTCTGGTATACTGAAGATAAGTATATTGATAGAAAAAGGTGGAACGATCATGCTTACTGCTGCTAAAAAGGAATTTATCGAATTTATGATGAGTGCCGACGTACTGCGCTTCGGCGATTTTACAACCAAATCCGGTCGAAAGACCCCGTATTTCGTCAACACCGGCAACTACAAGACCGGCCTGCAGAACTCCCGTCTGGGTGAGTTTTACGCAGCTCTGGTCAAGGAGACCGTCGGCGATCAGTTCGACGCAATGTTCGGTCCGGCGTATAAGGGCATCCCGCTTGCTACCTCGGTTTCCGGTGCGCTGGCCCGCAATTACGGCATCGACAAGCCGTTCTTCTTCAACCGCAAGGAGGCCAAGGACCATGGCGAAGGCGGCAATATCGTCGGCTACAAGCCGCAGGACGGCGACCGCGTTATCATCATCGAGGACGTAATCACCGCAGGCACCGCTATCCGTGAGACCATGCCGGTGCTCAAGGGCTGCGCAGATGTGAAGGTTACCGATATGTTTATTTCGGTAAACCGCTGTGAGGTCGGCCAGAACCCGGGCAAGACCGCCGTTATGGAGGTCGGCGAGGATTTTGGCATTAAGGTCCACGCGCTCGTTACCGTGCAGGATATCCGTGAGTATCTTGCAGATAAGGAGGAGTACGCACATCTCCTGCCCCTGATGGATGCTTATATGAAGCAGTATTGCGTGTTCTAAATTCCGGCATAATTGCATAAGAAAACAAAAAGAACGCTCGAGAGCGTTCTTTTTGTTTGTCTTTTTTCCGCTGCTGTTCTATATTAGAACCACAAAGGAGGCGTATCTGTATGATTGGTTTTATCATTGCAAGCATTGTAACGGCTGGCATCATAAAAGGCACTGTGGACATCACGAAACAGTTGCGGCAGACGATTCGCCGCCGTGACGAAGCCCGCCGTGTGATAGAATATGTCCGTCTGCATAACATTTCTATCCGCGAAGCGCATGAAATCCTGCATAACAATTAAGCACCATCCATTTCGGACGGTGCTTTCATTTTATCTCACTTTTCCGCCTGCAAAGTCTGCAAAAACTTACGAATCCTGCTGCAAGCCTCTCTCAGATGGTTCATCGAGTACGAATACGAGATACGCACATGCCCCTCGCCGCTCTCGCCGAAGGCGCTGCCCGGAATGACCGCGACCTCCTGCTCATGCAGCAGTCTCTCGCAGAATTCATCACTGGAAAGTCCGGTGGACTCGATCGACGGGAACATATAGAACGCGCCCTGCGGCTCAAAGCACTCAAGGCCCATGGAACGCAGCTCGCCGAGCAGGTAGCGGCGGCGCAGGTCGTACTGCTCGCGCATGCGCTCGATGTCGTCCTCACCGGTGCGGATGGCTTCAATGCCGGCAAATTGTGCGGTCGTCGGCGCGGACATAATGCCGAACTGATGAATCTTGCAGATATGGCGCATCAGCTCCTTCGGACCCATTGCCCAACCGAGACGCCAGCCGGTCATCGCGTAGGACTTGGAGAAACCGTCCACAACAATGGTGCGCTCTTTCATGCCGTCCAGCTCCGCAAAGCAGACGTGGCGATCCGGACCGTAGGTCAGGCTGTTGTAAATCTCATCGGACAGCACAACAATATTCGTGTCCTTGATGACCGTTGCAATCGCCTGCAGCTCATCGCGCGTCATGATCGCGCCGGTCGGGTTGTTCGGGTACGGCAGGATGAGCAGCTTGGTGCGCGGCGTAATAGCGGCGCGCAGACTGTCCGCCGTCAGCTTGAACTGGTCCTCCGCGCGGGTCGGCAGCGGCACCGGAACACCGCCCGCCATCTGCGTCAGCGGCTTGTAGCATACAAAACTCGGCTCCGGAATCAGCACCTCGTCCCCCACATTGACAATCGCACGGATGGTGTTGTCGATCGCCTCGGAGCCGCCGACCGTCACAAGGATCTCCTTGTCCGCATCGTAGCACAGGCGGTACTTGCGGCGCACGAGCGCGGCAATCTGATTGCGCAACTCGGCAAGACCCCAGTTGGAGGTGTAGAAGGTCTGTCCTTTTTCCAGAGACTGAATGCCGGCGCGGCGAATCTGCCACGGCGTTTCAAAATCCGGCTCGCCCACACCGAGCGAGATCGCGTGCGGCATTTTAGCCGCCAGTTCAAAAAAGCGGCGAATGCCGGAAGGCTGCACTTCTTTTACACGCGCAGAGAGAATCTGCTCGTAGTTCACCATGCCATGACCTCTCTCTTATCGCTGTCTGCCGGATCGAATTCCACACTGTTGTCCTTGTATTTTTTAAGGATGAAATGCGTACCAGTGGACAGCACGTTCTCCATCGGCGCCAGCTGCTCGGAGACAAAACGGGCAACCTCGCGCATGGTGCGTCCCTTGATGATAACAGTCAGATCGAAGCCGCCGCTCATCAGATACACGCTTTCCACCTGATGGTGCGAATAGATCTGACGGGCAATCTCATCAAAGCCCATACCCTTCTGCGGGGTGATCTTGACCTCGATCAGCGCGGTTACGCTCTCCTTGGATGTTTTATCCCAATCGACCACGGTCTTGTAGCCGAGGATCGTCGAATTCTTCTCGTAGGCCTTGATCGCGGCAGCAACGTCCTCTTCGCTTTCGCCGAGCATTGCGGCCAGCTGGGCCGGAGTCAGGCGGGCATCCTGCGCCAGCAGATCAAGCAGCTTTTCAGGGTTTTTCATAATAAATGACCTCCCTTTTTCGTTTTTTAAGAATTACTTTATTATAGCACTGCGGTGCAGTTCTGTCTATGCTTGGAGCAGAAATTTTGCGGCTGCGGAATGGAGAATTGAAAATGGAGGATGGAGAATGAACGTGATTGGCAATCGGTGTACCGCACAAACGAATTTTCACGAACTGCATCGCAGGAGCGAACATTATTCGCCCACACCCATTTAACGGCAATGCGGGCGCACACTGTGCGCCCTACGGGATAACCGATGCCGATGAATTGCCCAATCCATTCACACAAATGAAACCATCGAGTTAATTCTCCATTTTCTATTCTCAATTCTCCATTACTCAGCAAAAAAGAAGTCCGAAAAACTTTCGGACTTCTTTTCATTACGCCAAAATCAACGAACCACAGCGCCCTGATCCGCAGAGGTGACCAGACGCGAGTAGCGGTACAACCAGCCGGACTTGACATTCGGCTCACGCGGAACGTACTTGGCACGGCGTGCCTCCAGCTCCTCGTCGGAAACATTTACGTTTACCTTGCTGTTCGGGATATCGATGGAGATGATATCGCCTTCCTGCACCAGACCGATCTCGCCGCCGGAAGCAGCCTCCGGCGAAACGTGGCCGATGGATGCGCCGCGGGACGCACCGGAGAAACGGCCGTCGGTGATGAGCGCAACCGTGGTATCCAGCTTCATGCCGGCCAGCGCAGAGGTCGGGTTGAGCATCTCGCGCATGCCCGGACCGCCCTTCGGACCCTCGTAGCGGATGACAACAACATCACCCGGCACGATCTTGCCGTTGTAAATAGCGGAAATTGCGTCTTCCTCGCAGTCGAACACACGCGCCGGGCCTTCGTGCACCATCATTTCCGGTGCAACTGCCGAACGCTTGACAACACAGCCGTTCTTTGCGATGTTACCCCACAGAACGGCGATGCCGCCGGTCTGCGAATACGGATTCTCGAGCGGACGAACGACCTCGGGGTTCTTGTTGACAACGCCCTCGAGGTTCTCGCCGACCGTCTTGCCGGTGCAGGTGATGAGCGACAGGTCGAGGAAATCGCGCTTGGTCAGCTCCTTCATGATGGCCGGAACGCCGCCTGCCATGTAAAGCTGCTCAATGTGATGCGGGCCTGCCGGAGCCAGATGGCAGATATTCGGCACCTTGCCGGACAGTTCGTTCAGGGTTTCAAGCTGCAGCGGAACGCCTGCTTCGTTGGCGATAGCCAGCAGGTGCAGAACCGAGTTGGTCGAGCAGCCGATCGCCATCTCGCAGGTCAGCGCATTGCGGAATGCTGCCGGCGTGAGGATGTCGCGCGGCTTGATGTCCTTCTCGATCAGCTCCATGATCTTCATGCCGGCGTGCTTTGCCAGATGAATACGGGCAGCCGAAACCGCCGGGGTCGTGCCGTTGCCCGGCAGCGCCATGCCGATGGCCTCGGACAGGCAGTTCATCGAGTTCGCGGTGTACATACCCGCGCACGAGCCGCAGCCCGGGCAGGAATTGCACTCGGCCTCGTAGAACGTTGCCTCGTCCATCATGCCGGCCTTGTAGGCGCCAACGGCCTCGAAGGTCTTGGAAAGAGATACCTCCTCACCGCCGAAATGGCCTGCCAGCATCGGACCGCCGGAAACCAGAATGGACGGAATGTTCAGACGAGCAGCGGCCATCAGCATGCCGGGCACGATCTTGTCGCAGTTCGGGATGAGCACCAGACCATCCAGCTGGTGCGCCTGTGCCAGCGTCTCTACGCTGTCCGCGATCAGCTCACGGCTTGCCAGCGAATACTTCATGCCGATGTGACCCATGGCAATGCCGTCGCATACGCCGATAGCCGGAACGAGCACCGGCGTACCGCCTGCCATGCGAACGCCTGCCTTAACCGCATCCGCAATCTTATCGAGGTTGATATGGCCCGGGATGATCTCGGAATATGCCGAAACCACACCGATGATCGGCTGATTCATTTCCTCGTCGGTCATACCGCAGGCGCGCAGCAGCGAACGGTTCGGCATGCGCTCGGGTCCTGCAGTGATGTTATCACTTCTTCTCACGGGGATTTTCCTCCTTTGAAAGCAGTCCAGCAGACTGCCTGATAGAAAAAACGGGCGGACGGGAAAATCCGTCCGCCCGTTCGGGTAGTAAAATTTACACTTTTGCACTCACGATGCCTTCCGGCAACCGCAGCGGACGCTGCGGCATAAAACAGGTGCACGAAGTGCGCCGTAAAAAGTCAGGACATGCGCCTGACTTTTTACACCCCGACTCAGCGCCCGTGGGGCGCGTCATTGGGGTATTGACCAGTGGTTTCTACGGAACCGCTGGTCATATATAGGGGGCTTTTGAAGCCCCCTATAAGAAATAGTCTCAAGCGGAGCGCGAGATTATTTCTTCAGCCAGCTCATCATGCCGCGCAGCTTCTTGCCGGTCTTCTCGAGCTCGGTGTCTGCTTCCAGAGCACGGGTAGCGAGGAACTTGGCACGGCCGCCTGCACGGTTCTCCTGAATCCACTCGGTAGCGAAGGTACCGTCCTGGATCTCGCGCAGGATCTTCTTCATCTCCTTGCGGGTCTCCTCGGTGATGATGCGCTTGCCGGTGCGGTAATCGCCGTACTCAGCGGTGTCGGAGATGGAGTAACGCATCTTAGCGAAGCCGCCCTCGTTGATCAGGTCAACGATCAGCTTCATCTCGTGAACGCACTCGAAGTAAGCGTTCTCCGGAGCGTAACCAGCCTCAACCAGGGTCTCAAAGCCAGCCTTCATCAGCTCGCAAACGCCGCCGCAGAGGACAGCCTGCTCACCGAACAGGTCGGTCTCGGTCTCGGTCTTGAAGGTGGACTCGATGATGCCGGCACGGCCGCCGCCGATACCGCAAGCGTATGCCAGAGCGATGTCCATAGCCTTGCCGGAAGCGTCCTGATATACGCAAGCCAGATCCGGAACACCCTGACCCTCTTCGTATGTACGGCGAACGATGTGACCCGGGCCCTTCGGAGCAATCATGATAACGTCAACGTCAGCCGGCGGAACGATCTGCTTGAAGTGGATGTTGAAGCCGTGAGCGAAAGCCAGCACGTTGCCCGGCTTCAGGTTCGGCTCGATAACGTCCTTGTAGATGTCAGCCTGCTTCTCGTCCGGGGTCAGCATCATGATGATGTCGCCTGCTGCTGCAGCCTCAGCCGGAGTCATAACCTCCAGGCCGTAGTCCTTAGCCTTCTTCTCGTGCTTGGAGCCCGGGCGCAGACCTACTACAACGTGTACACCGGAGTCCTTCAGGTTCATTGCGTGAGCATGGCCCTGAGAACCAAAGCCGATGATTGCAACGGTCTTGCCGTCGAGCAGAGACAGGTTGCAGTCTGCGTCATAAAACATCTTTACCATTTTTATTTCCTCCTAAAAATTTATAAAGAGCTTATTTATCAAGTAAAGAGTGGAGAGTGAGGAGTGGAGATCGGAGAGTTTCGTACAGGGCGAGCCGTGAAGCAATCTTCACTCTCCACTCTGCACTCTTCACTCTAAAGCTCCTAACTCCTACCTCCTATCTCCTAACTTACTTCTCTATAGCCGTAACACCCGAACGGCTCATCTCGAGGATCTTAAAGTTCGAGATGACGTCGAGGAAGGCATCGATGCGGCTCGGCACTTCGGACAGCTCGATGATGATCTCGCTCTCCTGCGTATCGACCACGCGCGCGCCATACAGGTCGCACAGCTGCCGAATATCATTTCGAACGCTCACGTCCGGCGTATGCAGCTTGACAAACACCAGCTCACTGCAGCAGGAGCTGTCTTCTTCGAGGTGTACAACGTGCATGACCTCTTCCAGCTTTGCCAGCTGCTTCATGATCTGCTCAAGCACCATATGGTCGCCCTGCACGATGATAGACATGCAGGAAACCTTCGGATCAGTCGTGGCCGAAACGGTCAGTGAGTCGATGTTGTAGCCGCGGCGGCCAAACAGGCTGGATACGCGGGCCAGAACACCGGCGTTGTTCTGTACGGTGACAGAAAGGATATACTTTTCCATAATTTCTCCTTCCTTATTCCGTTACAAGATCGTCAACCGTGCCGCCTGCCGGGATCATCGGCAGGACGCGCTCGTCCTTGTCGATCTGTGCGTCGATCAGCACAGGACCGGTACGCTTCATCGCTTCCCGCAGCGCGTCGCGCAGCTCGGCGATATTAGAAACACGGAAGCCGCGTGCGCCGAAGGCGTCGGCCAGCTTGACGTAATCTGTCTTGCGGTGCGGGTCGGTCTGCGAGTAGCGGCCGCCATAGAACATGGTCTGCCACTGACGCACGTTGCCGAGCACGCGGTTATTCATAATGATCGTGATCACCGGCAGGTTATAGGAAACCGCGGTGCAGATCTCGTTAAGGTTCATGTGGAACGAGCCGTCGCCCGTGATGTGGACAACCGTTCTGTCCGGGAAGGCCCCCTGTGCGCCGAGAGCCGCGCCGTAGCCGAAGCCCATCGTACCCAGACCGCCGGACGTCAGGAACTGACGAACGTGCTTGCGGCCGTTGTACTGCGCGCTCCAAAGCTGGTGCTGACCAACGTCAGTTGCGATGATGGTGTCCTCCGGGGTCTCCTCCGCAACCGTGCGGAGCAGCTGGTGCGGATGGATAACGCTCTCGTCGTCCTTCGGCACATAGTCGAGCTTTGTCTGCCATTCGGTAATCTGCGCGCGCCATGCGTCATGCTTTGCCTCCTTGATATACGGCATAACCTTTTCGAGGAAGGTCTCCGCATCGGAAACAATGGCATAGTCAACGCCGATGTTCTTATTGATCTCCGCGTTGTCAATGTCAACGTGGATAACCTTCGCCGACGGCGCAAAACGCTTGGTGTTGGTCGCAACGCGGTCGGAGAATCGGGCGCCGATGCAGACCAGCAGGTCACAGCGCTCAACCGCCCATGCGGCGGAAACCGTACCGTGCATGCCGATCATGCCGAGGCTGAGCGGCTCGGTATCCGGGATGCAGCCGATGGCCATCATGGTGTGCGCCGACGGAATATCCGCCTTGCGCTGCAGCTGCAGCAGCATGTCGCCTGCGTCAGAGGTTTCAACACCGCCGCCGTAATAGATCATCGGACGCTCGGAGGCGGCAATCATATCCGCTACGGTCTGCAGCGCTTCGTCCGAAATCTCGTAGGTCTCGTTGATCTCAACCTTGCCCTTCGGGATAAACTCACACTTAGCGGCGGTAACATCCTTCGGGATGTCGATCAGTACCGGACCCGGACGTCCGGAAGCGGCAATGCGGAACGCATCGCGCACGGTATCCGCCAGCTCCTCCACATCGCGCACAACGAAATTGTGCTTGGTGATCGGCATGGTGATGCCGGCAATGTAAACCTCCTGAAAGGAATCACGGCCGATGAGGCTGGTGCCGACGTTGCCGGTGATGGCAACCATCGGGATGGAATCCATATACGCGGTAGCAATACCGGTTACGAGGTTAGTCGCACCCGGTCCGCTCGTTGCCAGGCAGACGCCTACCTTGCCGGTCGCACGGGCGTAGCCGTCCGCTGCATGTGCCGCGCCCTGTTCGTGCGCGGTCAGAATATGTCGAATGCGGTCGCTGTTTTTGTAAAGTGCGTCATAGATGTTCAAAACCGCACCGCCGGGATAACCGAAAATGGTATCAACTCCCTGCTCTACAAGTGCGTCGATCAGAATCTCTGCGCCGTTCTTTACCATTGCGAATCCGCCTCCTTTCTCTCATTTCAACATAACATACATACTTATGCAGCAGCCGGATAACGATTGCCGCAAGATACCGTATAAACAAAAAAGCCCTTGTCTCACAAAGAGACAAAGACCAAAAACTCTGCGGTACCACTCTTTTTGCCACACTGCCCTATTCGGCGGCATGACCACTCACCCGATCGTTTAACGCAGATCATGCGGGATAGCTTACACTGAACCCTGTTTCATTTCATTTCAGCAATCCGGCTCCCGGAGGACTTTCGCACTTTCCGTTTCCCACTGTCTTACACCAGCCGACAGCTCTCTATCATGGGTTCGGGACGCTACTTTTCCGTTCGCAGCCTGTATCTTTTTGAATGTTGTTTATATTATAAAGGCGTTTTCTCAGAATGTCAACGTCTTTCCGACTGCAAATATGCGAAAACTGTCGTGCATATTTCTTTGTTTTTTCGCCATACTACACAATGCCAAACATGTACAGTTTTTACTCCGGCAAACTGTGCGATTTTCACAAGCGAAGGAGGTGCGGGCGTATGGCAGTGCCGCTGCTGCGCACGCTGATTTTATACTGCGCGGTCATCTGCGCCGTGCGGCTGATGGGGAAACGGCAGATCGGCGAGCTGGACCCGTCCGAGCTGGTCGTTACCATTCTGGTATCCGATCTGGCGGCTGTGCCCATGCAGGATTTAGGGATTCCGCTGCTCTCCGGTCTGGTGCCGATCGCCACGCTCGTGGTGCTCGAGATTTTCCTCAGCTTCGCCGCACTCAAAAGCCGCAGATTCCGGCGGCTGCTGAACGGTCAGCCGGCCATCATCATTCGCAGGGGACAGCTCGATATTGACAAGCTGCGGCAAATGCGGCTGACGACCGACGAGGTGATAGAAACACTCCGCAAGCAGAATGTTGCAGCCGTGTCCGATGTGAAATACGGCGTCATCGAGCCGGACGGCACGCTGACGGTTATCCTCAAGCAGCCGCAGCAGCCGGTCACGGCGGAAATGCTCGGCATTACGCCCAAGGATACCGGTCTGCCGCTCGTTGTCGTGTCGGACGGCAAGATGGTTCCGCGCTCGCTCGAGCTGCTGCACCTCTCCCCTGCGGATATCGAGCGGCGGCTGAAAAACCAGAGTATCGCGGTCGAGGATGTGTTCCTGATGACGCTCGACGACTGCGGCAACACGTTCCTGCAGAAAAAGGAGGGCCGTGCATGAAGCGATTGCTGACGGCTGCCGTGCTGTGTACCGTGCTCATCCTCGGCAGTGTGTGGAGCATAAAAGCCGTGGATAACACGGCACAGGCGGTCGCCCTCGACGTAGAGAACGACCGCCTGAATGAAGCGCGGGAGACATGGGACGCAGCACAGACCCTGCTCGGCGCTCTGCTGCTGCACAGCGAGATTGATCAGGCTGACCGGCTGTTTGACCGTGTGCTTGCCGCGCAGCAAAACGGCTTGACGGACGAATTTTCGCTTGGCCGCGCAGAGCTGCTCGCTCAGCTGAGGCATTTGCCGGAGGTGCAGCGTCCGACGCTTAAAAATCTGTTTTAAGGCAACACCGCACAATTAAAGCTGCGGCGCTTTGCGGAAATTTTGTGTCCTGACTTTGGCTTCGGTTCCTTGCGCGAGTTCCGTCCGCGCTGCCGAAGTTTCACGGTAATACATCAAGTATTACCACAGAACTGCGCCTCGTCAGTACGCAAAATTTGCTCGCAAATCGCTCTTGTTCAATTATGCGGTATTGCCTTAACGGTATTCACGCACCTGCACGGACAGACCGTCCGGATCGTAAACGTAGAAATAGCGCGCGTCCGGCTCCGGCTGACGGATATCGGACGGATTCATGCCGTGCAGGACGGCACGCTCATGCGCGCTGGCGATATCCTCCGTACCGAAGCAGAGGAACATACCGGACGCCTTGACGGTCTCGCCCTCCGGCATGCCGATCAGCTCCAGCTGGGTTTCGCCGTTGGCGTTCTGCAGGTAAGCAATGCTGCCGCCGTTCGCGGAGAACTGCGTGTGGATCTTCAGCTCGGTGAGCGTCTGATAAAAATGCAGCGATTTCTCGAAATCGCGCACGCGGAGCGCTAAATGGTGGATGTGCATAGCAGACACCTCGTTTCGTTGTTTTGTTTTATTGTATAAAACTCTGCGACAGGCTGTCAATAGGAAAGTTTCTGCTGAAATGGTGATTTGTTGCTTACGAAGAAAGCGGAATCCTGCCTGCCCGGCAGGGGCACAAGAAGGAGAGAACCAAGGTTCCCTCCTTCTTGTGAATCATCCTTCTTCCTTAGAGGGTCTGACGCAGATTACCGACATGTGACCGCTGCGAAATAGGGGAACGGCAGAGGATTTTTTCTTCCGCAGAGACGCACTGCGTGCGCTCATGTATCCGCGTATTCGCAGCGTCAGATACCATTATTCTGCTACACAGGCGGGCAACTCTACACTGGGTGCGGCATAACAGTGCCGCACGATTCGTAAGCGCGTTATGATAGACAGGGCCTGCGAGGATAGATTGTACCGAACGCCTAAATTCGCAGGTGTCATCCGTTATAACGTGTTAAAGAATTGCGCGACACGGGTATGTTGCGCCTGCAAAGATGAAACCGCAGGTGTAGCAGTAATGTATCTGACACTGCGAATAAGTCGAGAAAGACACGGAAGAAAAAATCCTCTGCCGTTCCCCCATTTCGCAGCGGTCACATATAGGAAATCTGCGCCAGATTAGGAAGCAAGGGAAAGGTAGGAGTCCAAAGAGGAAGGGAAACCGCAGGTGTCCCTTCCTTTTTGCCCCTGCCGCGGGGCGCGGCGAATCCCCGCGCTCCGCAGAGCGCAACTCTCCGCTTGATTTCAAGCGGAAAACTCTCCGCCCCGTCGGGGCGAACCCGCCTGCGGCAGTTCGTGTTCCCCAGTCATCCGGTGCAGGAAAAAGGAGCCGTCCGGACGGCTCCCATCTCCCCGGGCAAGCAGTAAAATTCCCTCTTGACATTCCGCAATCACCGACTACAATATTACTTAGGAAACGAAGTAATTAGACGAGGTGATTTCATGGATACCGGACGGCTTATCAACAAGCTATCCAACTGCCTGCGCCGCCGGTCGGCGGAAACGCAAAAGCGCATCCACATCAGCGGCACCAAAGGTCAGATCCTCAACTATATTTTAATAGAAAGCCAAAAGCGCCCGCTTGTACAGCGCGACGTCGAGCAGGAATTCGGCCTGCGGCCTTCCACCGCAACCGAAATGCTGCAGGCCCTGCAGGCTGCCGATCTCATCCGCCGCGAACCTGATCCTGCGGACGCACGGCGCAAGTGCATTGTCTGCACTGAAAAAGCCGAAGCCTTCCGTCCCGCCTGCCTGCAGGAGATTACGGAGACCGAAGCCATGCTACTCCGCGGCATCTCGCCCGAGGAGCGGGACACATTTATGCGGATCGGGCTGAAAATGCTTTCAAATTTTGAAAAAAACGATTAACCATTACCGCAGGGCGGGCTGTCCTGCCGCTTCGATGGAAACAATCGTTAAATTTCCAAAGTAAGGAACGTGAACAATTTGGATAATGATACTCTCCTCGGCAAAGCGCCGATACCTCGTGCAGTAGCCGCAATGGCGATTCCGAGCGTCATCAGCAGCCTTGTCACCGTGGTGTACAACATGGCGGACACCTTTTTCGTCGGACAGACCGGCGATGCCCTGCAGGTAGCCGCCGTCAGCCTGACCAACCCGATCTTCATCCTGCTGATGGCGTTCGCCAACATGTTCGGCATGGGCGGCAGTGCGATAATCTCGGTCGCGCTCGGCGAGAACAATCACCAAAGCGTGAAGAAAATCTCCTCGTTCATCTCATGGGCGAGCTTGGTCGTCGGCGCAGCGTTTGCCGCCGTACTGCTGTGCTTCACCGCGCCCATCCTGCACCTGTTCGGCGCGGATGCAAGCACATTTGCGTTTGCCCGCGGCTACACGGTTTACATCGCGTTCGGCGCACCGTTCGTCATCTGGTCGGCGGCAGCCAGCTTCGTTGTGCGCGCGGAAGGCGCGAGCAAGGAGGCCATGATCGGCAGCATGATCGGCACGATTGCGAACATCGTACTCGACCCGGTTTTCGTCTCCGGTCTGGGACAGGGCGCGGCAGGTGCAGCCATTGCAACCACCATCGGCAATATGCTTGCGGCGCTGTACTACCTGTGGTATTTTCTCAAAAAGTCACGGCGGTTTTCGCTTGCGCCGAAGGACGCGCTCTGCGGCACGCACATTGCCGTGCGCGTGTGCTCTGCCGGCTTCCCGACCGCCATTTTCTCCGCGCTGATGTGTGTTTCAACCATTGTGCTCAACCTGATTCTGGTCGCCTACGGCAACGCGCCCGTTGCGGCGATCGGCATCGTGTTCAAAGCGAATATGTTCATCACCTTCCTGCAAATGGGCCTTGCAAACGGTGTACAGCCGATTTTCGGTTACAGCTACGGTGCGGGTGATATCAAGCGTTTTACCAAGTTGTGCTGCTTTGTTGTCGGATTGGCGGCAACCGCGCTCTATTTCTTCCTGCGCAAGCCGATCATCGGCCTGTTCGTGGACGACAGCGGCGTTATTACATACGGCGTGCAGATGCTGATCGCCTACATGCTATCCGGCCCGTTCATCGGTTTTCTGTTCGTCAATATGAACTGTATGCAGTCGGTCGGACGCGCCCTTCCGGCTACCGTGCTGTCCGTGCTGCGGCAGGGTCTGCTGCTCATTCCCCTGCTGTATCTGCTGAATGCGGTTTTCGGTCTGAATGGCGCAGTTCTCGGACAGTCCATCACGGATTATGTCACTATTGCGCTGTCGTGCGTGGTTTGGAGAAGGATTCGGCACGGATTGGAGCAGCGTACCTAATAGGAAACCATACAACAAAAGAGGTCTGCAATGCAGACCTCTTTTCAGTTTGTCAAAAAAATATTATTTTAATTTTTACGCTTCGTGCGGCAGCACGCATAAAATAGAATTTGCGAAGCAAATTCATAAAAAGTCGGGGCGTGCACCTGACTTTTTATACAAGGGAAGAAAAAATGTGCCCGTCAGGGCGCGGTTTTTCTTCAGTATTCGCTCGAAAGCGTGGTTTCGAGCGAGAGGCTGCTCGGAAAACGATAGTTTTTCGACAGCCTCAAAAAGAGGTCTGCCCCGCAGACCTCTTTTTCCTATTCACTTCGCCAGCATAAAGTACGCCAGCACGGCGATACCGAGGATAATACGATACCAGCCGAACACCTTGAAATCGTGCTTCTTGACAAAGCTCATCAGAAAACGGATGATGAGCAGTGAGGACACGAACGCGGTGATTGTACCGATGCCAAGGATCATCAGCTCGGTGGATGTAAACGCAAAGCCGAACTTGAGAATCTTGAGCAGGCTTGCGCCGAACATGACCGGAATGGCCAGAAAGAACGTAAACTCCGCAGCCACAGTGCGCGATACGCCGAGCAGCAGTGCGCCGACGATAGTCGCGCCGGAGCGCGAAGTGCCCGGGAACACAGCCGCGATCAGCTGGAACATACCGATCATAAATACGGTCGGGTAAGTAAGCTCAGTAAGTGCGTTGATGCGCGCCGGCTTGCCCTTGTGCGCGTTCTCCACCAGAATGAATGCTGCGCCGAACACGATCAGCGCGATGGAAACCGTCTGGTAATTGTAGAACAGTTCTTCAAACAGGTCGTTCCACTTGAGACCGACGATCGCCGCCGGAACACAAGCTACCAGAATCTTGATCCACAGCTTGACGGTATCCATATTCAGCACGATGGATGCGCCGCCGTGACGGCCCTTTCGCCGCTCAAACGGGAAAATCTGTCCCCAGAACAGGACAACGACCGCGAGTATCGCACCGAGCTGAATAACCACCTCAAACATGCTGTAAAACGCTTCCGACACGTCCAGCTTTACAAACTCATTGAGCAGAATCATGTGTCCGGTACTGCTGATCGGCAGCCACTCGGTGATGCCCTCTACAATGCCAAACAGAAATGCTTTGAGCAATTCTATCACAGGGTTTTCCTCCTTAAAATTTGTGTTCAGTTTTTCTTATGTTATTTTATACCTTACCACAACTTATGCCATCCCGCAAGCAAACAAGCGGAAATGTCATAAAAAAGTTATACTTTGCAGCGGGCTGACTTGCCATTCCGAGTGTACCGTGGTATATTATAAATGTATAGTTATGATTGACAGAAAGGTGTTTTCATGGAATATATCACCCACTCACCCGAGGAGACCGAAGCACTCGGCGCAGAATACGCAAAAAGCCTCAAGGCAGGCGATGTCGTTGCGTTCTCCGGCGACCTCGGTGCCGGCAAGACCGCATTCACGCGCGGCGTGCTGCACGGACTCGGCTACGAGGGCCGCGTCACCAGCCCGACCTTTGCCATTGCAAACGAATACGAAACGCCGACGGTCAAGGTCGCGCACTTCGACCTGTACCGCATTCTCGACAGCGAAGCGCTGTTCGAGATCGGCTTTGACGAATATCTCGACGGCAGCCGCATTGTGCTCATCGAATGGAGCGAAAACGCCGCGGACGTTCTGCCGGAAGCCTACAAAACCGTCCATATTGCCTACGGCGATACGGACAACGACCGCCGCATTACGATTGGAGAAGTGACTGTATGAAAATTCTTGCACTGGAATCCTCGGCGGTCAGCGCGTCTGTCGCGCTCACCGAGGACGAAAAACTGGTGGCGCAGTCCTTCCAGAACTGCGGCCTGACGCACTCACGCACGCTGCTGCCGATGGTGGAAAACCTGCTGGCAAACTGCGGCGTATCACTCGCTGATGTGGACGCGATCGCTGTCGCGCACGGCCCCGGCTCGTTTACCGGTGTGCGCATCGGTGTGGCCACGGTCAAGGGTCTGGCGCTCGGCGCAGACAAGCCGTGCCTCGGTGTCTCCACGCTCGAGGCAATGGCATGGGGCGCCCGCGCACTCGGCGGCGACCTGTGCTGCGTGATGGATGCGCGTGCGGGTCAGGTTTACAACGCGCTTTTCACCGTAGAGGACGGCAGAGTACGCCGCCTGTGCGATGACCGTGCGATCAAGCTGACCGAGCTTGCCGAAGAAATCGGAGAAGCGCCGTATTTTCTGGTTGGAGATGGCGCGGATCTGTGTTATAATACTATCAAAGAGAACTGCACCGGTCTGCAGCTCGCACCTACCGAGCTGCGGTTTGCGACCGGATTTGGTGTTGCCGCCGCCGCACTCCCCCTGTTCCGCGAGGGCAAAGCCTGCTCCCCCCAGGAGCTGGACGCCTTCTATCTGCGTCGTCCGCAGGCAGAGCGCGAGCGCATGGCGCGTCTGGCACAGACCAAACAGCAGACAACACCGCACAATTAGGCTGCGGCGCTTTGCGGAAATTTTGTATCCTGACTTCGTTCCGATTTCACGGTAATACACAAAGTATTACTGCAAAACCGCGCCTTTTCAGTGCGTAAAATTCACTCGCAAATCGCTCTTGTTCAATTATGCGATATTGCCTGAAGCAAAAAAGTTTTAGGATAAAGGAGATTTTTATTATGGCAACCGTACATGAAATGGACCACCCGCTTATCAAGCACAAGCTGGCGCTGATGCGCGACAAGACCACCGGCGTTAAGGAGTTCCGCGAGGCTGCTGCTGAGATTGCAATGCTGATGTGCTACGAGGCTACCCGCGATCTGCCGCTCAAGGAGATCACCATTGAGACTCCGGTCGCTGAGGCGCGCGTACAGGTTATTTCCGGCAAGAAGATCGCGCTCGTGCCGATCCTGCGTGCAGGTCTGGGCATGGTTGAGGGCATTCTGGAGATGATTCCGGCAGCCAAGGTCGGCCACATCGGTCTGTACCGCAACCCGGAAACCCTGCAGCCGATCGAATATTACTGCAAGCTGCCGAATGACATCGAGGAGCGCGACGTACTGCTGCTCGACCCGATGCTGGCTACCGGCGGTTCCGCTATCGCTGCCATCGACGGCCTCAAGCGCCGCGGCGTAAAGCACATCAAGCTGATGAACCTCATCGGCGCACCGGAAGGCGTTGCCGCTGTTCAGAAGGCTCATCCGGACGTTGAGATCTTCGTTGCCGGCATTGACGAGAAGCTGAACGACCACGGCTACATCGTTCCGGGTCTGGGTGACGCCGGCGACCGTATCTTCGGCACCAAGTAAGCAATATACCGCTGAATTTTCGGTATCTGCAGTACAATTTCACACCGACCGTCCCTGCAAAGGAGGGTGAACCGTATGACATTTGATGGTATCCGGCGTTTATCCCCGTATTGGAGCCTTGCCCTTTGCTACGGCGTCGTGACGGCGGTCGGGCTGATCCCCGGTCTGCTGTATGGCAATGAATTTGCCTACTGGCTGCTCGGCTTCTGGCTGATCCTGCCGGTTTCGGCGCTGCTGTGTACGTTCCGGGCGGCATACCGCGCCCTGCCGCGATACGGTCTGATGCCCGTGTTCGTCGGCCTGTGGGCGATTGTTCTGCCGCTTGCCGCGTTCCGCTCGACTGAGATGCAAAGCCTGTTTTATGGGCTTGTTCCCTCGCTGGTCGGCTTAACGCTGGGCGTACTGGTACGCAAATTTGTATTCTGGTATCGAAACAGATAGAGACACTTTTAAGGACACTTTTGCGGTGCGGCTTTCGAGCCGCACCGTTTTGTTGGGAGAAAATTGAACCTATGCAATTTTACGAACTAAACTCCAGCCGCATGGACTACCGCGAGCTGAGTGCGGACGACCTCAACCTGCTGACGCCGCTCCTGCGCAGCGATGAGACCATGCAGACGCTCGGCGGCGCACTCTCCTACGAGCAGACGCTGGACTGGCTGGTGGATACGCTGCACCGCTATCAGACCGAGGGCTGCGGCTGGCTGCTCGCACTTGATAAACCGACCGGCGTTCCCGCGGCTCTGTGCGGCCTGACTTACGAGCAGGTCGGCGCGGAACGCGTTCTGACCGCGAACTGCATCGTCCGGCATGAGCTGCGCGGCATCGGCGTCGGCCGCGAGTGCATCGCCGCGTGCCTGCTGTACGCGTTCGAATCCATGCACGCCGACGAGGTCAGCGCCTTCGTGCAGAAGGATGATCTCGCAGGACTGCATACCGCCGTTGCCTGCCGTATGCAGCCGACCGAAAAGGTCAGCCATACCGCCTTCGGCAAGACCGCACCGTGTGTACGGTGTGTGGTCCGGAATCCGCACCTCGCGGAGAAGGCAGAATCAGAAAATGAACTGTCGGAAGATGAAAAGAGCACCGAAACGTGAGTTTCGGTGCTCTTTTGTTATCATTTTGTGCGATACGCATTGTTTAGCAATGGTGCATGCGGTTTACACGGTGCGCCAAGGTCGTACCCCAGGGCACCTTCTCTTGCGGCGTTGCCGCAATTCACCTTGCCGCACCCTACGGTAAAGTCCGTCATTAAATGAAACCCGCAGGTGCCGTCCGTAATAACGCGAAAAAGAGTCGCGCAACACTGTTATGTTGCGCTTGCGTAGAATAAACCGCATGTGTAGCAGTACGGAATCTGGCATTGCGCAGAGGTAAAGAAAGGGGAGCACACTGTGCTCCCCTACGGCAGAAAAAAATCCTCTGCCGTTCCTTTATAGTCTCAGTTCTGAAAATTTCGCCGTGCTATTCCAAAGGGAAACGGGAGTCAAGAGGGTAGAAACCGCAGGTGTCTACCCTCTTATTGCCGCGGCGCAACCGCCGCAATTCCCCACACGCCGTGGGTACGGCGCGTTTCTCCGTTTGCCAAACGATAATCATCGATACTGCTCCGCCCAGACAGCCTCATTCGCCTCCAGCGACTTCGGCACATCCAGTACCCGCTGGTTCGCGCTGCCGCGAAACCGCAGCTCGATGTTCTTTTCCGCCATGATAAACGGTCCGTCTACCAGTAAATCTAGCTGCCCGAGCAGCTTTTTCACAAACGGATCGCTCAGCTCCAGTAGCTGCTCAAACGTGTACCCCGAGTACGCCATCAAGTGCTTGCCCTTGCGCTTCAGCTCCACCGCAAGATGATACAGCGGTTCTGCCTTACAGAACGGCTCGCCGCCCGAGAACGTCACACCCTTGATGAACGGATTGCGGCACATATCCTTCAGCAGCGTGTCCAGCTCAATATCCTGACCGCCCTCAAAGTCGTGCGTCTGCGGGTTGTGGCAGCCCGGACAGCCGTGCGGACAGCCCTGCACAAACAGCGTATAGCGGAAGCCGGGGCCGTCCACAATGGACTCCCCGACTGTACCTGCAATGCGGATTTTACCTTCCATCAGGCGGTGTGCTCCTGACGCATGGAGCAGCAGCTCGAAACACTGTGCTTTACGCGGTCGTGTTCCTCAGCGCGCTTGCCGTTGTTGAAGCGGTCGAGCGTGCCTACCAGATAACCCGTAATGCGGCGGATACGTTCAAAGCCTACACCTTCACCAATCATCGGCTCCTGTGCAGCGATATTCTTAGTTTCCATGATAGAATGCTCCCTTTCCTGTCACTTTTTGACGATTTTCAATGTATTCGGCTGACGGTCGGCTTCTTCGGCAGGGTCGCCGTGATAGCCGATCGTGGTGCTGTTGTAATTTTTATACAGTCCCAGCTTCTGCAGCTTGGACAGCGGAACGCCTTCGCCCTCGCGGCGGCCGCAGCGCGGACATACTTCACCGATAATGCCGGTATAGCCGCAGACCGGATCGCGGTCGATCGGGTGGTTGATCGCGCCGTAGCCGATGCCGGCTTCCTTCATCGCGCGAACGACAGCCTCAAACGCTTCGAGGTTCTGCGTCGGGTCGCCGTCCAGCTCAATGTAGCTGATATGACCGCCGTTGGTCAGCTCGTGATACGGCGCCTCGCGGGCGATCTTCTCAAACGCCGAAATCGGATAGTAAACCGGCACATGGAAGGAGTTGGTGTAGTAATCACGGTCGGTAACGCCGGGAATCATGCCGTATTTCTCACGGTCGATCTTGACAAACCGGCCGGACAGACCCTCTGCCGGGGTAGCGATCAGCGAGAAGTTGAGGTGGTATTTCTCGGTTGCCTCATCCATGCGCTGACGCATGTGACCAACAATCTCAAGACCAAGGTTCTGCGCCTCGTCGCTCTCGCCGTGGTGTACGCCGATGAGCGCCTTGAGGCACTCTGCCAGACCGATGAAACCGAGCGTCAGCGTTCCGTGCTTAAGCACCTCGCCAACCTCGTCATCCGGACCCAGTTTTTCGGAATCCAGCCATACGCCCTCGCCCATCAGGAACGGGTAGTTGCGCACGCGCTTGCCGCACTGGATGCGGAAACGGTCGAGCAGCTGGTCGATTACGAGGTCGATCTTGCGGTCGAGATCCTCGAAGAACCAGTCCAGATCGCCGTGGCTGCGGATTGCGATGCGCGGCAGGTTGACCGACGTGAACGACAGGTTGCCGCGGCCGTAGGTAATCTCACGGGTCGGATCGCACACATTGGACATAACACGCGTGCGGCAGCCCATATAGCCGACCTCGGTCTCCGGATGACCCGGCTTGTAATACTGCAGGTTAAACGGCGCATCGAGGAACGAGAAATTCGGGAACATGCGCTTCGCGGAAACGCGGCATGCCAGCTTGAACAGGTCGTAGTTCGGGTCGCCCTCGTTGTAGTTGACGCCTTCCTTGACCTTGAAAATATGAATCGGGAAAATCGGGGTCTCACCGTTGCCCAGACCGGCCTCGGTCGCGAGCAGCAGCTGCTCCATGACCAGACGGCCCTCCGGCGAGGTGTCCGTACCGTAGTTGAGCGACGAGAACGGAATCTGCGCACCTGCACGCGAATGCATGGTATTCAGATTGTGAACCAGCGCTTCCATCGCCTGATAGGTGCCCTTGCGGGTCTCCTTATCCGCGTACTTGCGGGCAAACTTCATGCACTTTGCAACCGTCTTTTCGTCGAGCGTCTCGGAAAGTACCTTCGCCATCGCTTCATCATAGCCGTTGCCGCCTGCCAGACAAGCCCACTTGCCGGTCTCCTGCTCGACACGCTCGGTCAGCGCACGCGCATCGACCTCGTTGTTGTCGTCCTCGCCGAACACTTCAAGGGCCTTGGCGAGATTGTCGCGGAACAGCTTGCGGAAGGTCTTGCGCACGCCCGGCGCCATCGAGTAATCGAAGTTCGGCACGCTCTGACCGCCGTGCTGGTCGTTCTGGTTAGACTGGATGGCGATGCACGCCAGCGCGGAGTACGAGCGGATGTCGTTCGGCTCACGCAGGAAGCCGTGACCGGTGGAAAAACCATCGCGGAACAGCTTCAGCAGGTCAATCTGACAGCAGGTGGTGGTCAGCGTCAGAAAATCCAGATCGTGGATATGGATATCGCCCTCGCGGTGCGCCTTGGCATGCGCCGGATCGAGGATAAACATCTCATAGAACTGCTTGGCGCCCTCGGAGCCGTACTTGAGCATGGTGCCCATCGCGGTATCACCGTCAATGTTGGCGTTCTCGCGCTTGACGTCGTTCTCGAGCGAGGACTTGAACGTCAGATCCTCGTACACCTTCATCAGACGGGTGTTCATCTCACGCACGCGGGTGCGCTCGTTGCGGTACAGGATGTACTTCTTGGCCGTGCGGGCATGTCCGCTTTCGATCAGAACCTTCTCAACAGTGTCCTGCACCTGTTCAACGGTGGGAGTTTCGGTTCCAGCAGTCTCCTCCAGCGTTTTTTCGACCTGCTCTGCCAGCTCCTGCGCCATATCGTGGTCCTGGCCGCCGGATGCCTGTGCTGCGCCGAAAATTGCATTTGTGATCTTGTCGATCTCAAAGGGAGCCATGCGCCCGTCCCGCTTGACGATCTGCTGAATCATAAAGAAAAATCCCTCTCTCATACAAAAACCGCCTGACGGCGATTTCTTGATTATTTACTAAATTATGTAGTGCTGCATTCGATATCGCACAATATCTTGTGTCTGCTTATCTCTTGCTTATATATTCTAACGCCGAAACACCGCCCTGTCAAGGCGCTAAATTCTTTTTGGCACATTTGCAAGAAAAGCACTATTTTTATTGGAGCATTCTCTAAACTTTTCCTCTTGACTCGAAAAATTTATCAGAAAAGCGCGACAAATTCCACAAAGTTTCTCCTTTATTTTCTCTGTGGTAATTTCTCCCGTGAGAAACGGATACACTATATATGGTATCCGTTCTATTCTCCATCACAAGATGAAAAAAGAACCCCGGAACAGGATTCCGAGGTTCTTTGGTTTCGATCAGAAAATGATCTTATGCCTTGCCGTTGCAGCCCAGAACATTGATCAGCTTGTGGGTAACCATGTCCTTGACAGCCTGACGAGCCGGCTTCAGGTACTGGCGCGGGTCGAAGTGATCCGGATGCTCAGCGAAGTGCTCGCGGATAGAAGCGGTGATAGCCAGACGAATATCGGAGTCGATATTGATCTTGCAGACGGACAGCTGTGCAGCGTGACGCAGCTCTTCCTCCGGAATGCCGATTGCATCCGGCATCTTGCCGCCGAACTTGTTGATCTTGTCAACAAACTCACGCGGTACGGAAGAGGAACCGTGCAGTACGATCGGGAAGCCCGGCAGACGCTTGGAAACTTCCTCGAGTACGTCGAAACGCAGCGGAGGCGGAACCAGAACGCCGTCAGCATTGCGGGTGCACTGCTCCGGGGTGAACTTGTAAGCGCCGTGAGAGGTGCCGATTGCGATAGCCAGAGAGTCACAGCCGGTGCGGGTTACGAACTCCTCAACCTCTTCCGGATGAGTGTAGGAGGAATCCTCAGCGGAAACCTTAACGTCATCCTCTACGCCAGCCAGGGTGCCGAGCTCAGCCTCGACAACAACGCCGTGAGCGTGAGCGTACTCTACAACCTTCTTGGTCTCCTCAACGTTCTCGTCGAACGGACGGGAGGAGCAGTCGATCATAACGGAGGAGAAACCGCCGTCGATGCAGGCCTTGCAGGTCTCGAAGTCCGGGCCGTGGTCCAGATGCAGAGCGATCGGAATGTCCGGGCACTCCTGAACAGCAGCCTCTACCATCTTAACGAGGTAGGTGTGGTTTGCGTAAGCGCGTGCGCCCTTGGATACCTGCAGGACTACCGGAGCGTGCTGCTCCTGGCAAGCCTCGGTGATACCCTGAACGATCTCCATGTTGTTCACGTTGAAAGCGCCAACAGCGTAGCCGCCGTCGTAAGCCTTCTTGAACATCTCAGTAGTAGTAACTAAAGGCATGGGAATACTTCCTTTCTGATAAAAACTGAATCTTAAAAATTCTGCTTTTATTTTATCAGTTAAGCATACTAAAATCAAGTCCATATCAAAAAAATCCTGTCATTTTTTCGTCGAATTCCTGCGGCATGTTTGCCAAAATTGCCAAACCTGCCGAAAACGCAGGATTTTCATTGATTTTTTTCATATTATATGGTACTCTTTATGAGTAAGAAAATGCACGGCACTGCTCTGCGTTTTAATTTGCTTAGGAGGTTTTATCAATGAGTGAACTGAAAGGCGCTTGCGTCATCGGTCAGTCGGGCGGCCCGACTTCCGTAATCAACTCTTCTGTTCTGGGTGCGCTGGAGGCAGCACTGGACAATCCGTCCATCACCCGCGTATTCGGCATGGCACACGGCATCAAGGGCCTGCTGAACGACGACCTGTATGATATCGACAAGGAAGACCGCGACGAGCTGGCTCTTCTGCGCTACACCCCGTCCTCTGCACTGGGCTCCTGCCGCTACAAGCTGGCTGATCCGGATGTTGACGACACCGATTACAAGCGCATCCTCGAGATCTTCAAGAAGTACGACATCCGTTACTTCTTCTACAACGGCGGCAACGACTCCATGGATACCTGCAACAAGGTTTCCAAGTATATGATGAAGTCCGGCTACGAGTGCCGCGTAATGGGCATTCCGAAGACCATCGACAATGACCTGTTCGGCACTGACCACTGCCCGGGCTTTGCTTCCGCTGCCAAGTATATCGCTACTTCCTGCATGGAGATCTATCAGGATGCTCGCGTATACGACACCGGCATGGTCTGCATCGTAGAGATCATGGGCCGTCACGCTGGCTGGCTGGCTGGTGCTGCCGGTCTGGCTACCGCTATGGGCGCAGGTCCGGATCTGGTTTACCTGCCGGAGACCGACTTCGACATGAAGAAGTTCCTGGCTGACGTAAAGCGCATCTACGACGAGAAGGGCAACTGCCTGGTAGCTGTTTCCGAGGGTATCCACTACGCTGACGGCTCCTTCGTATCCGAGGCTAAGACCTCTGCTACCGACGGCTTCGGCCATGCACAGCTCGGCGGTCTGGCTTCCATGCTGGCTGACACCGTTAAGAACGAGCTGGGCTGCAAGGTTCGCGGCATCGAGCTGAGCCTGCTGCAGCGCTGCGCTGCTCACTGCGCTTCCAAGACCGACGTTGACGAGTCCTATATGTCCGGCAAGGCTGCTGTTGAGAACGCAGTTGCAGGCAAGACCGACTACATGCCGGGCTTCAAGTGCACCCGTGACGAGAACGGCTACAAGTGCGAGATCGAGCTGCTCCCGCTGTCCGAGGTTGCCAACACCGAGAAGAAGGTTCCGCGTGAGTGGATCAACGAGGAAGGCAACGGCGTAACGCAGGAGTTCGTTGACTACGCTCTGCCGCTCATCAACGGCGAGAACGTTGGCCCGAAGGTATCCGGTCTGCCGCGCTTCGCTAACCTGAAGAAGATCAAGGCTGAGGCTTAATCTTTTCGGTTTAACTGAACAGAGCGTGCCTTGCGGTGCGTAATCAAAACGGGTAGAGCCGCAAGGCTCTGCCCGTTTGCTTTTAAGAGGAATTTCCTGTATGAATCTTTTTAAGTCCAAGAAAAATCTGCTGCTGCTCGTATCTTCCGTCATCGTCTGGCTGGGCACCTGCCTGCTTGCCATGCACTGGAACACCGTGTATGACGGTGCCATCGGCGACTTCCCGACCTATCTGTGGGTGTTCGCGCCGGTTGCGCTCATTTTCAACATTTTTATGAACAGCAGACCCAGTAATCCCGACGACAAGGACCACAGCCGCTGGGCACAGGCGCTGCTCGTCTTTCTGGTGGCGATAATGCTGTTCATTGCCCTGCTGTCCGGCATGAACCCGCTGTATGAGATCAGCTTCTGGTGGATTGCGGCGCTGATCGTGCTGTCCTTCATCGGCCTGCTGATCGGCAAGTGCATGAACCACCCTCTGCAGGAGGCTTCGCTGCGGCAGTCCGCCTATACCATCTTCCTGCTGTACCTGTCCTACGCCATCGCGCAGCTCGGCATGATCGCCGTACTGCATCCGGTGTCCGTTGACGAAATCATCCGTACCGGAGAAGCGGCTGGCGGTGCAAGCGGCGAATATGTCGGTCGGCTGACCAGCGATACCGCAGAGCACCCCCTCGGCGTGTATTTCTTCACCAGCGCGGATAAATCGCAGTGGTACTACTACGATGTGCTAACCGGCGAAGCCGCTGCCGATTATCACAGCGCCTACGAACCCGCTTAATAAATCGAGGTGCTCTTATGCTTGAAATCATCAAGGACCCGACCTTTGCCGAGCGCAATATTCCGCTCGGCATCCTCGAAGTCACCTATCCCGACCGTTCTGCATGGGATATAACGAAATTTTACGACCTTGTTCACGCAGAACTGGATGCCCTGCGCGAAAAGTATGCCGACTACGACCGCAAGGCTGTTTTCGGTGAAAATCCGTATTTTCGCTTCTTCAAGAAGTTTAAGAAAACCTATCCGGTCATGCAGCAGTTCGAGTCGGTGATGTTCAAGGGACGTCCCTTCCCGGAGGAGGACCCGGTGATGGGTGTTCCCTTCCTGCTGGAGCTGACCACATTCGTACTCTCCGGCACGCATGACATTGACCGCATGGACGGTCCGCTGACTATCTTCACGCCGAGCGAAAAGCTGCCGTTCCTGGGTATGCGCGCCGCAAGCACGCATACCTACCCGAAGGACATCTGCGGACGCGATAACTCGGGTATCATTTTCAGCATGATCGCCGGTGCGGACGACCGAACCTGCATCCATCCGGACAGCCGCCATGTGTTCCATCCCGTGTTCGGCACGCCGGATACCGATCAGGCGGTTATCGAGAACGCACTCCGGCGGCTGGAGTTCTTCGTGAAGGTTCTGGCGCCGAATGCAGTCGCAGAAAGCACAATTCTGTAACGAATTTACACTCAGGTTTTCTGTTTTCGTAGGGCGGGGTGCCCTCAGAATAGTTTAACCCTTAACTGCAAAACGAAAAAAGCTCTCTGAACAAAGTTCAGAGAGCTTTTCTTATCTGTGCTTACTTTTTCAGCGTTTTTGCAAAGCTGTCCTTGAGGGTAACAATGCGGTTGAATCGGCCGCTCTCGCGGTCCTTGCAATAATAACCCATGCGGACAAACTGGAAGCGCTCGCCTTCCTTGGCATCAGCCAGCGACGGCTCGAGCTTGCAGCCGGTCAACTTCTTGAGCGAATCCGGATTGAGGTAATCCAGATAATCCGTGCCCTCCGGTACGTCATTAACGTTCTCGAGGGTGAACAGATTATCGTACAGATACAGGTCCGCGTCGATGGCGTGCTCGGCAGATACCCAGTGAATGGTGCCCTTGACCTTGCGGCCGTCCACCGGCATGCCGTTGCGGGTCTCAAGATCAGCCGTGCAGCGGATTTCCACGATCTCGCCGTTGTCGTCCTTGACGATCTCGTTGCACTTGACGATATACGCGCCCATCAGACGAACCTCGCCGTCCGGCTTGAGACGCTGGAACTTCGGAGGCGGAACCTCCGCGAAATCGCTCTTTTCGATATACAGCTCACGGGTGAACGGAACCTTACGGCTGCCTGCTTCCTCATTGCGCGGATTGTTCGGCACCTCGAACTCCTCGCACTGACCCTCCGGATAGTTGGTGATAACCAGCTTGACCGGCTCGGTGACTGCCATGCGGCGCAGCGCGGTCTCGTTCAGCTCCTCGCGGATGCAGTGCTCGAGCAGCTTGATGTCAACCAGCGAGTTGGCCTTTGCGATACCGGCGCGCTGTACAAAATCGAGGATGGCGCTCGGCGTGTAGCCGCGGCGGCGCAGCGCACACAGCGTAGGCATACGCGGATCGTCCCAGCCCTCAACGTGCTTTTCAAATACCAGCTGACGCAGATAACGCTTGGACATAACGGTGTGCGTTACGTTCAGACGGGCAAACTCGCGCTGCTTGGGATGATGCGGCAGCGGGCAGTTGTCAACCACCCACTCGTACAGCGGACGGTGGTTCTCAAACTCAATCGAGCACATGGAGTGCGTGATGCCCTCAAGTGCGTCCTGAATCGGGTGTGCAAAGTCGTACAGCGGATAGATGCACCACTTATCGCCCTGACGGTGATGGTGTGCACGCACGATGCGGTAAATCGCCGGGTCGCGCAGGTTCATGTTCGGACTTGCCATGTCGATCTTGGCACGCAGCGTCTTGGAGCCGTCGGCAAACTTGCCGTCGCGCATGTCCTGAAACAGCTGGAGGTTTTCCTCAACCGAACGGTCGCGGTACGGACTCGGCTTGCCCGGCTCGGTCAGAGAGCCGCGGTACTGGCGCATTTCCTCCTGCGTCAGATCGTCAACATACGCCTTGCCGTCCTTGATCAGCTGTACCGCGCAGTTAAAGCAGGTTTCAAAGTAGTCCGAGCCGTAGTACACACCGCCGCTCGGCTCCTCGCCGGTCAGCCACTTGATGTCCTCCCAGATGGAGTCTACATACTCGGTATCCTCCTTGACCGGGTTGGTGTCGTCATAGCGCAGATTGAACAGGCCGTTGTATTTTTTTGCAATAGACCAGTTGATGAAGATCGCCTTTGCCGAGCCGATGTGCAGATAACCGTTCGGCTCCGGCGGAAAGCGGGTGTGGATGCGCTCGGAAAGACCGTTTTTAATATCCTCGTCGATGATTTCTGTGAGGAAGTTGTTTACATTCTCTAACATTTATTATTCTCCCTTGGAATTGAGAATTGAAAATGGAAAATTGAAAATTGCGGTATCGCGCTGCGCGCGATGATTTAATTCCGCCCTTTGGGCGACTCCTTCATTCTCCATTATCCATTTTACATTTTCCATTATTCAAAGCGCATCTGCGCACTTAGACAGGCGTTCCAGAACCTTTTCCTTACCCAGAATACCCATTACGGTCTGGAGATCCGGTGCGTTCTGGCGGCCCGCCACTGCTACGCGGACAACCATGGACACATCACCGACGGCGCCCTTATAGGCGGACGGGTCAGCCTTATACGCCTTGGTATCGGCTGCATAGCCATGTGCAGAAGCGATCTGCTTCATCTTGTCGAAGAAGCCATCCGGCGTATCGTTCTCGTCGAACATGCCTGCAAAATCGCTCAGAATTGCCTTGGCGTCCTCGGCGGAAACGCGCTCCGGCATGGTGTAATCCGGCTGGAACAGCTCGTCGAACATGAAGTCCATGTAGCCCTTGGCATCCGACCACAGCGCAAGATCCTTGCGCGGCTTTTTGCCGCCGCGGCCGATGGCGAGGTACGCCTTGGAGAATGCCGGGTCGCGGGTCAGCAGTGCGTTAAATTCCTTGTCGTTGACAGCAGACCACTCGGCAACAAAGTCGTAAACCTGCTCTGCCGTCATGCGCGAAATGACATTCTTGGAAACGTCGCGCAGCTTCTCGATGTCAAACAGCGCGCCCGAGCCGCTCATCTTCTTGGTGGTGAACTGGAAATCGTTCATCGGCAGGTCCGGATTTGCGCGGCGCCACTCCTCGAAGTTGGAGTTGAGGAGCGTCATCAGGTACTCGAGAACCGCCGGTACCGGATAGCCCTCCTGCGCGTAGAACGTCAGCGCCAGTTCCGGGTCCTTGCGCTTGGACAGCTTGCGCTTGCCGCCGGTTTCCGGGTCGATCTTCATCAGCTGGGCGGTGTGTGCGTACTTCGGCGCCTTCCAGCCCATCGCGCGGAACAGCTGCAGGTGCACCGGCAGCGTTGCCAGCCACTCCTCGCCGCGGACAACGACGGTCGTGCCCATCAGATGGTCGTCCACAACATGCGCAAAGTGGTAGGTCGGGATGCCGTCGGACTTGAGGATAACCACGTCCTGATCGTTCTCGGTGACTTCCATCTTGCCCTTGACGAGATCCTCGTGGCGGATCTTGTGCTCAATGCTGCCCTCGGAGCGGAAACGAACAACATACGGCGTGCCCTTGGCAAGCTCTGCCTCGATGTCCTCCATCGGACGGTCGCGCCATACGGCGTACTTGCCGTAGTAGCCGAAGTTTTCCTTGTTCTTCTCCTGCTGCTCATGCGCGGCGGAGAGCTCCTCCTCGGTGCAGAAGCACGGGTACGCCATGCCGCGCTGCACGAGGGACTTGACGAAGGTCTGGTAGATCTCGGCACGCTGGCTCTGTCGGTACGGACCGTAGATGCCGGTCTCACCGTCAGTCGTTGCACCCTCGTCGAACGGCAGGCCGAACGGCTTGAACGCGTCGATGATCATCTGCACGCCGCCCTCTACCTCACGCTTGCGGTCGGTGTCCTCAATACGCAGATAAAATACGCCCTTGGACTGGTGCGCCAGGCGCTCATCCACCAGTGCGCCGTACAGGTTGCCGAGGTGCATGAAGCCGGTCGGGCTTGGGCCCATACGGGTTACCTTTGCGCCCTCGGGCAGCTCGCGCTTGGGATAGCGAGCCTCCATCTCCTCCGGCGTGGTATTGATATGCGGAAACAGCAGTTCCGCCAAACGGTTGTAATCCATTTATCTCTCACTCCAACTCGTTAGACTGCGCGGAGACGCGACTTGTGCGCTCCACGAGTGTTTTTCCCATAATAGTATTATTTTAGCACACGATTGCGGTCTGTGCAAGACGTAAACTGCGGTTTCGCTGCTTCCTGCGCATATAGAATGGGCGCCAACCTTTGGCGGGGAGGTTCGCCGCACCCGCGGCGGCGGGCAAGAGGGTAGACACCTGCGGTTTCTACCCTCTTAACTCCCGTTTCCCTTTGTTTCTTAACCTGACGCAGATCAGAGACCGGCGACCGCTTCGAAAAGGAGTACGGCAGAGGATCTTTTCTTCCGCAGGACGGCTGACAGCCGTCCATGTATCCGCGTATTCGCAGCGTCAGATAACTTACTGCTACACAGGTCGGCTACTCTACGCAGGCGCGGCATAACCGTGCCGCGCAATTCGTTAGCGAGTTGTGATAGACAGAACCTACGAAAATAAATTATACCAAATGCCTAAATTCGCAGGTGCCTTCCGTTACAACGTGCAAAAGGGTTGCGCGGCACTGTCATGCCGCGCCTGCGGAAAGTAAACCGCCTGAGTAGCAGTACGCTATCTGTGAACTGCGAAAAGGCGGAGAAAGACACGCTGTGGTAACCCGACTGCCGTTCCCCTTTTCGCAGCGGTCACATATAGGAAATCTGCGCCAGGCTATCTAAGGGAAAGGTAGGAGTTCAAAGAGGAAGGGAAACCGCAGGTGTCCCTTCCTTTTTGCCCCAGCGGCGGGCGCCGCAACATCCCCGCCGTCCGCAGACAGCGAATCCCCCTGCTGAGGTTCAGCGAAAAAACTGCCGCCCGGACAGGGCGTATTGCTGACGCAACTCGTGTGCCCCAGTGAATCGGTGCAGAAAAACAAAGAAAACGGCACAGCTTACGCCATGCCGTTTCTGTTTTACGGATTCTCCGCCGGAGCATTCGTCCCATTCGCCGTATTCGGCTGCTTCGCCGCATTATTGTTATCTCCGGTCACGGCGTCTGCGCCATCGCGGATGGCGTTGCCAACATCGTCCACCGCGTCTCCGACGGCATTGCCTGCATCGTCCACGCCTTCGCGGACGTCATCACCGACGGTATTCGTGTTGGTGTCGCGCCGCTCATCAACAGCGTTGTTGGTGCCATTGTTGGTGCCATTGCCGTTGTCTGTGCCGTTATCCTTGCTGTTGCTGCCGCAGCCGCAGACGAACAGCATCGTCAGCGCCGCCAGCAGGGCGATCAGCTTTTTCATAGCAGTCCCTCCTAATCTGTTTTCGTTAGTATGAGACTGCTTTTCAAATTTATGCACTGAAATCAATTTTTTTGAGGTGATGTAACACGACCGAGCAGGTCAGTCCCGTCACCAGTCCGAGTGGCACGCTCATCACGAGCAGGAACGGCAGATATGCGATCACGGCCCAGTTTTTCAGCCAGATCACAGCCGCTGCCATCTGCCCGATATTATGCGCCGCAGCGCCGCCTACGCTCACGCCGAACAGTGAGCAGAATCTGCCTTCGGCTTTGAGCAGGATTCCCATCACGATGAGCGACAGCAGGCCGCCGAACAGCGAGAACAGGAACGCCGACACGCTGCCCATCAGCAGCGAGGAAATGGCAACGCGCGTTACCACGATGGCGAATGCGTCTCTCGCGCTCAGCCGCGTGAGCGCAAACAGCGTCACCACATTCGCCAGCCCTAATTTGACGCCGGGCACGGGCACGATGGCATCCAGCGGGAACATGCGCTCGACCAGCGAGAGCACGACGGCCACCGCCGCCAGCATGCCGCAGAGCGTCAATCGTTTTGCATTTTTCATATGCTGCACCCCTTACGATACCACAGCGTCGATGCCGCTGTCATTCACGCCGACCAGCTTGAGCACCACGCGGTGCGGCAGACAGACCGCCGCCTGTCCGGCATGGGTAAGTGTACCGGTGCGCACGCACACCTGATCCCGACAATCTGCGTCCGCTATTTTCGCTGTTTTGCCCGAGAGCACAATGGTGTTGCCGTCCAGCTTGATCGTACGGTCGGTCGCGTCGGTCAGCTGTACCCGCTCGATGAGCGTATCGTTCTGCCAGACCTCAGCGTACAGCTTGTCGCCGGAGCTGTGAAACGCCAGCACTGCCGCCAGCGCGCCTGCCATCACCAGAACTACGCCGATGATGATAAAATCACCGAATTTCAGCTTATTCCGCATAGGTGTATCCCTTTTTCTCGCCGAGGAACTCAAACGTGCAGTCCCCTGTCTTGGATGTGGTGTACACCTGTTTGTCCGAGGTGATAAACACCGCCACAATCTTGTTTTCCTCGCAGAATTTCATGCCCTTATCCAGACCCATGACGAACAGCGCCGTTGTCAGCGCATCCGCCTTGGTCGAGCAGGGATCAATGACGGTCACGCCGCGCAGGCCGCTGTCCGCCGGATACCCTGTTGCAGGGTCAAAAATGTGGTGGTAGCGTTTGCCGTCCTTTTCAAAAAATCGCTCGTAATCACCCGAAGTAACAACCGAGCCGTCACGCAGCGACACCACCGCAATCGAGTCCGTGTTGTCGTCCGGATCGGCAATGCCGATGTTCCAGTTGTCCGTGCCGCTGTCTGCGGTTTTGCCGCCGTACATCTCAATATTGCCGCTCAGCCGCGCCAGAACGTGCCACTGATCCGAGGTATCGCTCTCCGCCATTTCGTGCACGATGTCGCCTGCGTAGCCCTTGCCGATGCCGCCCAGATCGACCTGTGCGCCGTTCAGCAGCTGCACCTGATTGTTGCCGAGCAGCTTGACGTTCTGATAGCCGACATGCGTCAGCGCTTCATCAATCTCGCTCTGCGCGGGCACACGCGCGTTGTCCGTGCCGATGCCCCAGAGGTCGGTCAGCGGCGCCATCGTCGGGTCAAACGCACCGTTTGTCATCTCGGCGTACTCGAGCGCTTTCTCAAGTGCGGTGTAGGTGTCATCGCTCACCTCGGTCGGCTGACCATTCGCGTGGTTCAGCTTGTAGAGATCGCCCGCCTGCTGCGTGCGCGAGAGCGCCGCGTCCAGCTGATTGACGCGCTGCTCGATCTTGACAGCCATGTCCTCTGCCGCGCTTTCGCTCTTTTCACTTGACACATCGACCGACATGTAGGTGTCCATCGCAAAAAAGTCCTCGGTGGTAGTGTAAAGCTGTGTACTGCTGCCGCTTGAGCCGCAGCCGGACAGCGCAAGCAGCAGCATCGCCGCTGCAAGATAGCGTTTCATAGCATTGCTCCTTTGTTTATACAATACGAAATCACTGTACATTATACCGCACGTTCCCGCAGCGCGCAAGTATCATATAAGACAAAAAAACAGCACCGAACCGCAAAGTTCGATGCTGTTTGTGACTTATGCAGCCAAAGGATTAAAGGCCAAGCTCCTTCCGGAGAGCCTCGATCATTTCCTTGTACTCCTCGTCCTTCAGGATAACCGGCTCCGGATTGGTGATGGCAAAGCTGCCGCCGAACTCAAAGCCGCCCTCGTACTTCGGTACGATGTGGAAATGCAGGTGCGGATTGCTGTCGCCGAACGAACCGAGGTTGATCTTGGTGCAGCCCCACAGCTTCTTAATAGCGCCGGAAGCAGCAGCCAGATCTGCACAGTAATCGTTGCGCTCCTGCTCGTCGCACTCGCACAGCTCCTTCTTATGGCTCTTGAGCGCCAGTGCGCAGCGGCCCTTGTGTGCCTGATCCTTGAACAGGTACAGGGTACCTGCCTTCATGTCGCCAACCTTAAACATGATTGCTTCGCGGCCCTCATGGTGCTCATCACAGTAAAAACAGCCCATTGTTATGATCTCCTTCATGTATGAATTCTCCGGCAGGTCACACCCTGCCGTAATCTATCTTTATTATACAACGGCCCGACCGGGATTTCCACTGTTTTTTATATTGCGTACAAATTCGTATCCCACGCCGGAACATAAGGATGGTGACGCAGATACAGCCGGTAGCTCGGCTGCAGCGCATGGATGAGCAGCGGCAGCTGAAAGAAATCCTCACTGCGGTGATAGGCAGCAATGTTCAGCTTGGGTGCGTACTGCCGAATGGTTTTCTCGGCGCCGGCGATGGCTTCGCGCTCTGCGCCCTCCACGTCCATTTTGAGATAGGTGCACGGGCGGCCGGACAGCACGCTGTCGAGCGCACGCATCTGCGTCTCTTTGCCCTGCCCCGCTACGCGGGACTGGCGGCCTGCCTGATCGGTGAAGCATTTGACCGTGTCCTCGTTCCACGCGCCCGCCTGCACGAGCGTAACATCGCCCGTGATATTGGCACTCGCCCACTCATTCAGCTTGCGGAAGCTGCGGCGATCGGGTTCGAGGGCGGTAACGGACGCAAACTTGCCGTCCGTGTAGTGCAGCAGCTCGCGGATGGTGTCGCCGTTGTATGCGCCGAGGTCGGAGAAGTGCTCCTCTGCGGTCGGGCGCAGGAGATTATGAAACACCTCATCCTTGTCGGATTCGCTGTGACGCAGGTATTCCATTTTGCCGGACAGCTTGAAGCGCACGGTATCGAGAAAAACCTCACGCGACAAATCATCCGCCAGAAGATCATACGCGCGCTGCATTTCGTCCTGATGCGCGCGCACGAAATCCTCATCGAACAGCGGTCCCTCGACCACCGGAACGTCCGGCGCCACCACGTCGTATTTATCCTCGAGCGCATACATCAGCTGCAGCACCTCGGGTCTCTGGCTGGCGAACGCAATCACGATTACAATGTCCTCGCCGAGCTCGGCTACCGTGTCCGACAGCTTGCGTACGCAGAACCCGTGGAACAGGTTGCCGCGGGCAAATTCGTCACTCGCGAACACCGCGGATGCGCGAATGCCCAGACGGTCAAACTGCGCGAGTATCTTGTCTGCGCCGTCGCCCATGCCGTACAGCGCGATTGGGCGCGTTTCTTCCTGCAATCGGCGCCAGACCGACTGCTCTACTGATAAAAAGTCCATAATTTCTCCCATTCTATATACAAATGACATTTATCTAACTTTTACCGCAGGGCGAGGGTACCCCGCCCTATGGTAATTGTTTAATCCAATCCGCAGAATTGATATTGTGCCAACCTGATAAAACGGACGCGCAATGCGCGCCCCTACAATATTTTACATGGTACAGCATAATAAACCGACCGGAACACTGTATCTGTTTTCTCCCTACTATTATACGAAACCCGTCTGCGAATTGTAAAGCCAAAATTTTACCTCTTTCCCCGTTGCGGATTGCGCTCCCTTCATATATAATTATAGTCAGTGAATGAGAGGTGTGTGGTGTTATGTCCAAACCGAACGGTATTCTGGCAATGAATCCGGAAAAATACCGCGAGATTGACGGCGTTGTGTTCGATGAAGCCAGCTATGCGCGGCATTGCCAGCCGAAAACCGAAGAAGCACCCGCTCCCGAGGCTGCACCCGAAGCAAGCGAGCCGGCACAGTCTGCCGCACCAGCACCTGTTTTCGCGGTGGACCCCTACCCGGAGGGCTGGTATCCGGCCGATGACGAACGCCCGCCGGTGCCCATCATGGGCGGTGCTGTCCCCTCGACAGCGGGTGAGGAAACCGTTGTCTCCGCATCCGGTGAAACTACCGTTATACAGACCGTTTGCGTGCCGTGCGGCTCAGGCTCCGGCTCGTATGTGACCTCGTACACCACCTCTTACCGCACCAGTTATTCCGGTTCCGGATCAGGTTCGTTCCGGTTCGGTTCCGGCTCGTGCCCGGTCGGCGGCTACGGATTGGAGCTGATCTGATGCAGGCGTTCCACTCCAACTGGACAAGACCATTTTTCATTCGCAATACCCATATGGAATACCGAATCGAGCCGTTTGAACTGCTCACGACTGCGCTTTCCGCGCTCGAGTGGCGCAGAGAGAACGGTTCGATCCGCATGATCTGCGACACACCGGCCAAGCGTTATTATGAATCGCTCGGGCTTCGTTTTTTGTGGGATGACGGCGTGTATCCTCTGTTGGACACCATGCCCGAGGACATAAACGCCACAGCCTTCTGGGCGGCCGGCAAGCTGTACGCGCTCTCCGCTGTGCCATCGCCGTGTGTGATGCTTGATACAGATTTCATCTGCTGGAAATCCATCAGCAATCTGCTCGACGGACCGGACACCGCAGCCATCCACCGCGAGGACATTATGCCGTCCATCTATCCGGATCAAACGGCATTCGCCAAAACCGAAGGCTTCCCGCTTGATTTATTTGACTGGACGGTACAGCCGTTCAATACCGCGCTCGCCTATTTCGGCAATGACGAGTTCCGACGGTACTACACGGACACTGCCATCCGCTTCATGCGCTGCTCACCGGATGCCGACGACACACTCACCTACATGGTGTTCGCCGAGCAGCGGCTGCTTGCCATGTGCGCCGAGAAAAAGCACGCGCACGCGGCTGCCCTCAGTGACCTGCCTGCGCTGTTCGGCGGTGCGCAGAACGGATATTTCACCCATATCTGGGGCTTCAAGCAGCAAATGCGGGAGAATCCCAAGTTGTATGAGGATTTCTGCAGACGGTGTGCCGCAAGGCTGCAGAAGGACTTTCCGGAGGAATCCAAAACGATTGCGAACATTGCGGAATTATCTCCGTTTTTTGCATAAAAAAAAGACAGCCTGTCGGCTGTCTTTTGCTTTTTGTTTACGGAAAATGCAGCTATGTCCATTCTCCATTCAGAATTTACCGCTTCTCCCATGTCCCGAACTGCTGGTATGGCTGATGCTGCCGGAAAATCCGGCTCCGCCGTGACCGCCGCCGGTCGAGTTGTTATTATTGTCATTCCGCGGAATCTGCCGCCGCTTCTGCGAGGTATAACGGTAAATATCGCGGCTGAGCGTCAGATTGAGACCGCCGTTTCCCACATACTGGTTTGCGGTTGTCTGTGTACGCACGGATTTCATCTGCGAACGGAACACCATGCACACGATCAGCGCCGCCACGCACGAAATGAGCAGCGACAGGCCGAATGCACCGCCGAGCGAAAACGAATCGTCCGCTGTGTCTTCCTGCGTACTGTCCGAAATCTCGACCTCATTATGCACCGGCACACCGGCTTCGCCGCCTTCGGCGACATGCTGCAGATACCACTCACAGCCGGAAACGAAGTCGGAAAAGCCGCCGTACCAGTCGTCGTTTCCGAAATTATCCAGGAAATACTGCTCCAAATCCTGCTGAACCGCATCGCTGAAAATCTCTTCGGCTTTCGCACCGTGCGCATAGGTCGCAAAATCGCGGTCATCCAGACTGATGAGCAGCGCCACGCCGTCGCCGTCCTCGCTCGCACCCAGATCAAGCTCGTTGTAGAGCTGCTCCGCCGCATCGTAAGCGCCATCGCCGTACGGCGTGTAGTCGTCAATCGTGATGATGCCGACGCCGATGCTGTACTTCTCTGCGATCGCCTTGGTCTTTTCTTCGAGCGTGTCAATCTGGGTCTGCGTCAGCACCTCTTCATAGTCGAACACGCGCGGCTTGTCTGCCGATGGGTCAATGGAATCCGTGCCGCCGAGCTGTGCGGTCTGGTCAGTTTCCTCCGTCTGGGTGGTCGAGGTGTCGCTCTCATCCGTTATATCGTCCTCAACCGCAAAGGCCGGAAACAGCAGCAAAAGCACTGCCAAGAGCGCAGCCAGACGCAGTTTTCTCTTGTTTTTCATCTACGCCGCCTCCTTACAGAAAATACAGCAGCGCCGTCAGCACCGCAGTCATAGGCGCGGCAACGGCGGCAAACAGACCCCAGAACCGCTTTCTGTCCACCGGCAGGTCACCGACCATGCGTCCGGTCTGACCGTTCATCGCAAACATGTAATTCTTGCCGTTCCAGCGGGTATTCAGCATCCAGACCGGCAGCAGCGCGTAATGCACGCCGGTGCGTTTGAGGTGAATGTCCTCGCCGGTCGGCATGACCGAGGTATACGGACGGCCGTTTCGCGCAGTTCCCTGCAGCGCATCCGACAGCGACTGCCGACAGCGTTTGTCCGCACGGCTGCTGCTCTCCTCGATGGAAACATCGAACTTATCCGCGAAAAATCCGGGCAGATAGGCGGTCGAAAACGGCTTCAGGCCGGCATAATCAAACGGCTCAATGGAATCCATATAATCATCCGGCATCTTGCGCGATGCATCCACCGGCACGCGGCTGAACGGCAGCGTACCCGCGCGCTGCACCTCGTAAAAGCTGGTCTCGGTGATTTCCGTGTCTCCGTGACGGAACACGCGCGTAGTCGTTGCCATGTAATTCGCGCTGCCTTCGGCTTCGCCGTCAAACAGCCAGAACGGCACATAAATGCCGCGCAGCTCCTCGATATGGTTATTATCGCGGAACAGCTTGGGCAGCAGCAGCTTTCCCTTGTAATGCCGCTTGAGCGCGGAAACCGCATCCTCCTTGCTCAGCTTGAACGGCAGTATGTAGTCCGGCTTGAGAATGCCGCTGAACTGCTCGGGAATGACGGTCGGGTTGCCGCAGTACGGGCACGAGGTCGCCGCTGTGGTCTCCTCGCAGATCAGCTGCGCACCGCAGGACGGACAGCTGTATACGCGCATCTTGTCCGCATCCGTGCCCCAGTCCTCATCTGCGGAGGACTGCCATTCACCGGTGTCGCTCCCCGTCTCCGGCTGAGACGCGGCCTGCTGTTCCTTTTCGGCGTACAGCTTTTCGATCTCTGCCGGGTCAAATGACGAGCCGCAGTAGTCGCATTGCAGCCGTCCCGCGGCGCCGTCGTAGTGCAGCGGTCCCGTGCAGGACGGGCATTGGTAGTTTGTTGCTTTGTCTGACATTTCTATCCTCCTTTGGAGAATTAGGAATTAGTAATTAGTAATTATTTTATGGTGAACGTGTTCCGCAGGGGGCGGTCAGCGGCCGCCCGTGTAAACCATCTGCATACCGTTTGATTTCGGGCGCACAACGTGCGCCCCTACGTTTCATTACTAATTTCTCATTTCTAATTACCAATTTCTTGCTTTCCCGCACTCCGAGCAAAACTTTCCCTGATTGACCGCGCCGCACGAGCACGTCCAGGCCGTATTCTCCGGTCGGGGTTTTCCGCACTCGGAACAGAATTTGCCGGTATTGACCGTACCGCAAACGCATTTCCAGCTATTCTGCTCGGGCTTGGGCCTGCCGCAGCCCATGCAGAATTTTCCGGTGTTGCCGGTCTGTCCGCACGAGCACGTCCACTCGCCTGCCGCCTGCGCCTGCTGCTGACCCATTGCGTACAGATTCTGCACGCTGGCGCCGCCTGCCTGACCGGCCATATTCATGCCCATGAACGCCATCGCCGGACCGGCGTTCGCGTTCGCTGCCGCGGACTTCATCGCCTCGGCCTGTGCGTGCACGAGCGAGCCTGCCGCACGGGTCGGGTCGCGGTAGGCAGCCTCGCGCTGCATTTCCTTGATGGTCTTTTCGTCCTCCTCGTCTGCCTTGACCGAGTTGACGCCGAACGACACGATCTCGATGCCGCGCAGCTCACGCCACTTGGATGAAAGCTGTTCGTTGAGCGCGTCTGCAATCTCCATCGTATGCGCGGGCAGCGCCGAGTAGCGCACACCGTTTGCACCAATGCGCGCAAAGGCGGGCTGCAGCGCGGTCAACAGCTCGCTTTTGAGCTGGCTGTCCAGATTTTCCCGGCGGTATTCCTCTGCCATGTTGCCGCACACGTTGGTATAGAACAGCATGGGATTGACAATCCTGTAGCTGTACTCGCCGAAGCACCGCAGGCCAATATCCATGTCGATGCCCGCCCGCTCATCAAGCACGCGGAACGGCACCGGAGACGCGGTTCCGTACTTGTTGCCGGTCAGCTCCTTGGTGTTGAAATAGTAGACGCGCTGCGTGCGCGGCGCTTCTCCGCCGAACGTGAAGCGCTTGGCCATGTTGGCGAACATTTTGCACACGCTGTCACCAAACGAACCGGCGAAAATAGTCGGCTCGGCGGACGAATCGTAGACGAACTCACCCGGCTCGAATGCGGCTTCCACGACCTTGCCCTGATCGACGATCATCATCGCCTGTCCGTCCGCCACCGCGATGACCGAGCCGCTCGTGATGATATCCTCGTCACCCTTGGTGTTGCTCGACCGCCTGGTGACCTTTTTGCGGCCCTTGACCGCGAGCACGTCCGCGTTTATCGCATCACAGTAAAAATATTCCTTCCACTGATCAGCCAGCACACCGCCGCCCGCGCCTGCTGCTGCTTTGATAAGTCCCATTTGACATTCTCCTTTATAGTATAGAGTGCCGTTGTTTTACAATCTATATGGTGAATAATTAAGAAATCCTATTTCCAGTTTACGTTTTTTCAGCGCAAAGCGCAAGTCCATTCACACACATTTCACATTTTTGTCAAGATACGGTTGTGCCATGCTATTTCTTCCGCTTTTTTCGTAGACTTTCGACGTGCGGTGTGATAGAATAAGATATCTGCATACCGCATATTTCGAAGGCGGTACTGTCTGGAGGAGTAAACAATGGAAGCGAACAAGGAAAATCAGCAGAGCATTGAACAGGCGTTCGAGCAGGCTCTGGACGCATATAAGGCAGGCAATTTTGCCGAAGCAGCCGGTCAGTGGCTGGCTCTCGCGGAGGACGGCTGTGCGCCGGCACAGCGTGCGCTCGGCTCGCTGTATGAGCGCGGACAGGGCGTGGAAAAGAATGCTTCGAATGCCTTTGAATGGACAAAAAAGGCGGCTGAGCAAAACGATCCGGTTGCTATGTTCAATCTGGCATGCTACCATGACAAGGGCTTCGGCGTGAAAAAGAATCAGCAGACCGCGCTCACCTGGTACCGCAAGGCCGCTGAATACGGTCATCCGGAGGCTGCGGCACTGATCGCCAGCCTGATCGAGACGGGCGACCGCGGCTTGGAGAAGGACATGGACGAGGCTGTCCGCTGGTACCAGATTGCCGCAAACCGCGGCAACGTGCTGGCGATGGGCCGTCTGGCATGGCTGTACAGCACCGGTACCGGCGTTCCGCAGGATGCGGCCTTCGCCTTCCAGTATTTTCTCAAGGCCGCTCAGGGCGGCAACGCAGCGTGCATGATGAACACCGCCATCCTGTACGCACGCGGCGAAGGCACGCCGCATAACGCGCACGAGGCGCTCTACTGGGCCGAGCAGGCCAAGAAGCACGGCGCTCCGCAGGCCGAACAGCTCATCAATGCCATCAAGAAGAACGGATAAGATCGAAAACCGGCGTTTTTACGTCGGTTTTTCTTTTTTTTGCAGGTCAGATCAAGCGGCACAGCTCATTTTCCTGTACAATGCAGGGACAAGGAGGGATTTTCATGCAAAACTGGCACGACAATGTTCTGCGGCTGATCGCTGAGATTGACCGCTGTATCCGTGCGCGCGAGGGCGAAACGCTGACACTCACGCATTTAGCGAGGCTGCTTGACTGTTCGCAGTCGCAGGTTTCGCACCAATTCCACGCGCTGACGGGTACCTCCCTGCGGAATTTTGTGCAGGCACGCCGTCCGGCGCTCGCGCTGCCCGCGGTTCGGGACGGAGAACAGCGGCTGCTTGATATCGCGCTCGACTGCGGTTTTTCCTCGCAGGAGGCGTTCACGCGCGCGTTCCGTGCGGCTTACGGCATCACGCCCGGCGAATATCGGCGCTCTCCCCGCCCGCTGTCGCTGCGCACGGTGATTCGGCCGCTGGACTGTTATCTCGCAGAGCAGGCTCCCGCAGGCACGGAAAACGATGTACAGACGTATTTTATCACGCTTCCGGCGCACAAATTTGCACATATTCGCAACTATGAGAGCATCGGCTACTGGGATTTTATGCAAAAGCAGTCCTGCATTCCCGGTGCGGATTTGGAGACGGTCAGCACCCTTCTGCGGCAGCTTGCCCCCGAAGCCGAGCAGCAGATGGCGTTCGTGAACGAGCCGAGCGGCCGTATCTGCAGCTGGGGCATTCCTCTGGCGGAATGCTGGGGTGTGCGTCTGCCGCGCGATTGCACCGACGCGGTGCCCGCTCCGCTGCAGCTGATGGAGGTTCCCGAAGGGGATTATCTGGTTTTCGAGCACGGTCCGTTTGATCTGCAGACGGAAAACAGTCTTGTTGAGGCGAAAATCGAGCGTGCGATGCGCGATTTCGATTACGAGGCCGCCGGCTGCTGTCTGGATACCGCACCCGGTCGTGTGTTCTATTTTGTGCATGATTGTGTGCGTTTCTGGAAGTATATCCGGCCTGTTGTTCGATTTTAAAAAAAACAGTTGAAATTCTTTCTCGATGGTGATACAGTTATATAGTTACTCATTTTCACCGATTGGAAAGGAATTTCATGACATTTTATCAGGAATTACAGGTCAATCAGGCAGGCTCAAAGAAACTCATCCGCGAGAGTGCGTCACAGCGTGAAAAGCTGTACCATATTGCCGTGTACTTGACCAAAATTGCGATAACCGTCGCATTCTGCTTTATTTTTGTTTCACTTTACAGTCTGGGCTTCGGCGCAGACAACAGCATTGTCGGCGTAGTCGTGCTGCTGTATCTGCTCGTATTCCGCAACGCACATCTGTGCATTCGCACAGGGCAGTCCACGCTGCTGCTCGCTGGATTTTTCGGCATTATGGCCGTTGGACCGCATGCAGCCAATCTGGTCGGCCCGGTCGGCGGATTGTTCATCAATGCTGCTGCGATTGCCCTGCTCATTCTGTTCGGCTGCCACGAGCCGAGAGTGTTCAATCAGTCCACACTCGTGCTCGGCTATCTGCTGCTGTATGGTTACGATGTGAGCGGGCACGCCTATCAAATGCGCCTGTTTGGACTTGCTGTCGGTGCGCTTCTGGTCTGCGCGGTATTCTACGGCAACCATCGCGGCAATGCCTATGAGCTCTGTGCAGGAGACATCCTTCCTGCTTTCGATCTGCGCCATCCGCGCTCCAAATGGCAGCTTTGCCAGATCATCTGCGTTCCGCTCGTGCTTTTCCTTGCAGAGCTGAGCGGCATGCCGCGTGCGATGTGGGCGGGCATTGCCGCCATGAGCGCAATCCTTCCCGCGATGGACGATATGCGCTACCGCGTTCGCTGGCGTATCATCGGAAATATAGCGGGTGTTTGCTGCTTTTTAGCGCTGTATTTCCTGCTCCCGTCCTCGATTTACGCCTATATCGGCGTGATTGGCGGCATCGGTGTCGGTTTTTCCGCGAAATACGGCTGGCAGGCTGTGTTCAACACGTTCGGTGCGCTCGCTATTGCAACCAGCGCATACGGACTCAAAAGCGCGGTCGGTCTGCGTGTCGCGCAGAATGTGTTCGGCGTGGTCTTTGCGCTGCTGTTCTGCCTGATTCTCCAACGCATTTTTGCCCGCTGGGAGCGCTCTGCGAGCTGAGCAAACAGCTGTTCTGTGCAAATGCACGGAACAGCTGTTTCTTTTTTGCACATACCGTAAACCATTTTCACAAAACCAGTTGACATTGCAGTAAATCTGTGGTTTAATGCAATAAGCAAAACAACGAGGAGGAACTCCCAATGAGTGACATTTCCAGCAAAACTGCGCCGCGCAGCCGTTTTTCCGTGCGCGAGATCTGCTATTCCGGACTGTTCGCGGCGGTCATCGCGATCATGGCGCAGATTTCCATTCCGATGCCCGGCGGCGTACCCATGACCATGCAGACGTTCGCAATCACACTGGCGGCTGTCGTACTCGGCGCCAAGCTGAGCACGGTTTCAAGCGTAATTTATCTGCTGCTCGGTGCCGTCGGCGTACCGGTACTTGCGAACTTTTCCGGCGGTTTTGACAAGTTTATCGGTCCTACCGGCGGTTTTCTGATCTCCTTCCCGCTGATGGCGTTTATCATCGGCTGGGGCGCCGACCACCGCCATGCATTCCGCGGCGCGTATGTACTCGCACTGATCATCGGCACAATCGCCAACTACGTTGTCGGCACGGCGATGTTCTGCGTACTCATGAACAGCTCGATCGCCGCAGGCGTGACCGCATGCGTGCTGCCGTTCATCCCGACCGCTGTCATCAAGGCTGTTCTTGCAACCGTGATCGGCTTTCTCGTTCGCAAGCGCATCCCGGGGATCAAGGCATGATCCGGCTGCGCCCGCATCATCTGCTTTGCACACAAGGCTACTCCGGCAAGGGCTATAGCACAGAATTTGTGCAAAATATGAGTGCGGTCGTACATCGGCTGCGCCATGTGCCCGGTGAGAAAATCCGGCTCACGTTCGGCCCGGATTCTCTCTGCGCGTGCTGTCCGCACAATACGGACGGCTTATGCGACACACAGGAAAAGGTCTCCCGCTTTGACCGAAAGACGGTCGAATACTTTGATCTGCACGAGGGCGAGTATGTTTATCAGGACCTGATCCGTGCTATCGACACACAAATGACCCCAGCCATGCTGGAGGATATTTGTCGCGGATGTGCGTGGTACCCCGTCAGCGCCTGCAAAAAGAATATCTGTGGAAAATGAAATGAGGCACACCGAAAGGTGTGCCTCTCTCCCTGTCGTCAGAAAACACATTGTCACTTCTCACAATTTACCATGTCCAGTTTTAGATATTCCTACAAATTTCCATCAAGATATTGACAACCACCTTCAAGGTGGTTATTCTTATCTTATAACAAACACCTTACGGGTGATTATCAAAACGGAGGTGAAGCCAATGAAGCGCTTCAAGCTGTCCAACTCCGAGGAAATTCTGATGGACACCTTATGGCGGGAAAACCGTCCGCTCACAACGCTGCAGCTTGCCGAAAAAGTTACGGAAGCCCGCTGGAACACCAATTATATCGACAAACTGCTCGGTCAGCTTGTCAAAAAAGGCATGGTGCAGGTCAGCGGCCTGCTGCAGAACGGACGCTATCAGTCGCGGCAGTTCGTCCCCTGCTACACCAAGGACGAATTTCTGGCGAATATGCTCGAGGAGCAGGGCGTGAACCAGGCGCTGTTCGCCCGAATCGCCGTGGCGCTGTTCAAAAAACCTGCCAAATCAAACGAATCCGAGCAGGGAGAAAAGCTGATTGCCGAGCTGGAAAAAATGGTCGATCAGTACGAAGCTGCGCTGCAGAACAAAGAAGAGAAATAATATGCAAATAAGCCTGTTTTCCTTTATATCTGCACTTTTGTGGAGCAGTTTGTTGATCATCGTGATCTATCTTGTGCGGCGCACACGCTTCCGGCCGCATTTCGGCGTGCTGACCATGGTGCTGCTGTACCTGTTCTGCGCCGCGCGCCTGCTGCTGCCGCTCGAGTTTCCGCACGCAGTGATTGTGAGCGACAGCATCGTGTATCCGCGCATCTACAGCTTTCTGACGCGCAAGCCCGAGCCGATCACACACCTGCCGGTCGGACTGCTTTTGTGTGCAATCTGGCTGCTCGGCACAGTTTTTCTGCTGATCCATTACACACTGCAGTATCGCAAAGCCATCCGCGCTGCGCAGCAGGCCAGGCCATGGGACAGCCGCACGGCTTCCCTGCTGAGCGAGATCCGGCGGCAGACCGGCCGCACCATCAAAGTTCGTGGACGTACAGCCGCGAATATCGAATCCGCCTTTGGCGTAGGTGTGCTGCGCCGATATATCATTCTGCCGGACAAGACGTACACAGATGCCGAACTGCATTACATTCTGCTGCACGAGTACACGCATTTTCTCAACCATGATACGGCTGTCAAGCTGCTCGTAACGCTGTACTGCATCATTTTCTGGTGGAATCCGATCGTATACCTGCTGCAGAAGGATTTGGAACAGACGCTCGAGCTTAAGTGCGACCGTGCGATTGCACAGACGCTGAATGCGCAGGAACGCACAGCCTATCTGCGCGCCATCCTCTCCGCGATGAAGCAAGGCTGCACACAGCAGCCGGTGCCTCAGCCGTCCACGGCCCTGTTTCGCGCCGAGGCGGACAAGGCCATGCGGGAGCGATTCACCGCCGTGCTCGCCTGCGCAGAGCAGCCGAACGGCCGAACCGCAAGCGCCGTGCTCATCGGCAGCTTTGCCATCCTGCTGGCACTGTCGTATACGGTGCTGCCGCAGCCGGCATTCGAGCCGCCGGCCGAGCCTGACAGCAGCTCGACCGTCTATTTTAACGACGAGAATGCCTATCTCAAGCAAAGTGCGGACGGACGATACTGGCTGTGCATTGACGGCCACAAGCCGTATGCGCTGACAGAGGGTGACGTGCAATTTTATCTGGAGCACTCGGTTTTCAAATATATCCGCGAGACCGAGCAATAAAAGGCAGCTGCCGAAGGATAGCGGCAGCACAGAGAGTAAAAGCAAAATGTGGGACGAAAATAGAAGCAGCTGAGATGTGGGGTCTCAGCTGCTTTTGTGCAAAAAGAAAAGCCACTCAAAATGAGTGGCTTGGTGGTGGACATTAACGGGTTCGAACCGCTGACCTTCCGCACGTCAAGCGGATGCTCTTCCAGCTGAGCTAAATGTCCAAATCAGGGATGGCGGCTGCCATCCCTGTTGGCTGCAAATTTTTACTTGGTCTTGCTGCGGCCCAGATACTCACCGGTACGGGTGTCGATCTGGATGCGCTCACCCTGCTCGATAAAGATCGGAACCTTAACAACAGCACCGGTCTCAACGGTAGCGGGCTTGAGCACGTTAGTAGCAGTGTTGCCCTTAACGCCCGGCTCGGTCTCAGTGATCTCGAGCTCAACGAACAGCGGCGGCTCAACTGCGAAAACGCTGCCCTTGTAGGAAAGAACCTTAACGTTCTCATTCTCCTTCACGAAGCGGAAATCGTCGCCCAGAGTATCCTTGCTGATCGGAATCTGCTCGTAGGTCTCGTTGTCCATGAAGTAGTACAGGTCACCTTCATTGTACAGATACTGCATCTCGCGGCGCTCTACGAAAGCCTCCTCGAACTTAGCAGTCGGATTGAAGGAGGTCTCAGTAACCGCACCGGTTACGACGTTCTTCATCTTGACACGAACAAAAGCAGCGCCCTTGCCCGGCTTTACATGCTGGAACTCAATAACCTGCTGTACCTGACCGTCCATTTCAAAAGTTACGCCGTTACGAAATTCACCTGCGGTCATAATCGCTATGCCTCCAAATAATAGTATTTTTTACATCATTAAGCATCATTCGACTGTTCATACAAAACAGTGCTTGTATATAATACCCTATTTTCGCGTATTTTGCAAGAGGGTAACGCATATTTTCTTGAAAATTTTTATTGCGGGTTGAACCCGGCGCTTTCCTGCACCGGTTGACCGGGGCACACGAACTGCCGCAGGCGGGTTCGCCCTGACGGTACGGCTCCTTTTCCTGCACCGGCGGACCGGGGTGCTCGAACTGCGTCAGCGGGTTCGCCCTGACGGGGCGGCTCCTTTTCTGCACCTGCTGAGCGGGGTGCTCGAACTGCGTCAGCGGGTTCGCCCTAACGGGGCGGAGAGTTTTTCGCTGAACCTCAGCGGGAGATTCGCCGCCGCTGCGGCGGGAGCGTCGCGGCGCCCGCCGCGGGGGGGGGGCAAAAAGGAAGGACAACCTGCGGTTTTCCTTCCTCTTTGAACTCCTACCTTTC
>SKED01000104.1_pt1 | contig 99378 bp, 89 predicted proteins | sample 4826651 | NCBI WGS metagenome assembly SKED01 (sample SAMN11008818, study PRJNA524170) | human gut metagenome | biome: Human fecal sample; material: Feces; isolation source: fecal sample from pouch patient p19 | host: Homo sapiens | place: Israel: Tel-Aviv | collected 2016-06-28 | reverse complement strand
ACACTTTGCCCAACTTGTTAAGGAACGTAAACAGGAGTGCCTCTGCACGAGTGTTTCCACGTTCCTGTTACAAGTTGTCAACGGGCTGAGGTAAAGCGGGTCCTGCACTGCGATGCAACAACAAGTGTGGATATGGACGCTCTTCTGTCAGAAACACTTCCTGCTGTCGCAATATTTTCACTCCAGCAACTACAAATTTTTATTTTCACATCACTCTCTCTCATCCCTTGCATAAAACTCAGTATGATGTCCGACATATTTATAAGCCGGACGGATGATCTTACCGGCATTGAGCAGTTCTTCCAGTCGGTGGGCACTCCAACCGGCAATACGGGCGATCGCAAAGAGCGGTGTGAACAGTTCTTCCGGGATTCCAAGCATGGTATAGACAAATCCACTGTAAAAATCAACATTGGCACAGACTGGCTTGAACATTTTGCGGTGAGTCATGATCTCCTCTTTGGCAAGACGCTCTACACGGTCATACAAAGCAAATTCATTTTCCAGTCCTTTTTCTTTGGCAAGTTTTTCAGCGAAACTTTTCAGAAGCTTTTCTCTTGGATCGGATAAAGTATAAACTGCATGTCCCATACCATAGATCAGTCCTGAATGGTCGAAAGCCTCTTTATTCAGAATCTTGCGGAGATAAAGCCGGATTTCGTCTTCATTATCCCAGTCCTTTACAGAAGCTTTAATATCGTCAAACATTTTCTGGGCTTTCAGGTTTGCACCACCATGTCTTGGTCCTTTCAGTGAACCGATGGATGCAGCAGTCGAGGAATAAGTATCAGTACCGGAAGAGGTAACAACGTGTGTCGTGAAAGTTGAGTTGTTACCACCACCATGCTCTGCATGAAGAACAAGGGCGATATCGAGAACTTTTGCCTCCAGCTCGGTATACTGTCCATTTGGACGGAGCATCAGGAGAAGATTTTCCGCAAGTGAGCGTCCTTTTTCAGGATTACGGATGAGAAGTGTTTCATCTTTGCGGAAATGTCTGTATGCATGGTAAGAATAAACTGCGATCAGTGGCATTTTAGCAATCAGCTCTAATGACTGGCGAAGTACATTTTCCACAGAAATGTCTTCCGGATTGTCATCATAAGTATACAATGTCAGAATACAACGCTGCATGGCATTCATGATATTGGAATTGGAAGCTTTCATGACAACATCACGGACAAAACGTCCACTTAATGACTCCAGTTCAAACATAATTCCAAGGAAACGTTTTAATTCTTCTTCTTTTGGAAGACGACCAAATAAAAGAAGGAAAATAGTTTCTTCAAATCCAAATTTCTTGCTTCCAAGACCATGAACAAGATCATTAACATTGATTCCCTGATAATAAAGACTGCCTTCTGCAGGAATCTTCCGTCCGTTGATGACATCGAATCCACAGACATCGGACACTTCTGTCAGTCCGGTCAGGACACCTTTACCATTAGAATCACGAAGTCCACGCTTTACATCGTATTCTTCATAGAGATTCGGATCAATTCTGTGGGTATTCAGCAGAACCTGTTCCAGATAATCCAATTCATTTTTTAAGCTGCTGTTATTTGCGATCAAAGTTTCTTCTAAAGCCATAATAGAAATCTCACCTCTCGTTGTTATACCATTTGTAAATCTGTGATGTGGCGGCAGATTTTGTCGTCCTGACAGTTACACATGATTTTATTATAAACAGAAATCCTCAGTTTTGCAAGAAGTAATGGTCGATTCTTGCAAAAAACTGAGGATTTATTGATCATTTCAGCACAGAAATGAATATTTTGTTTTGCTGTAAGTCAATTATCAGTAAAATTCATTTTTATTTTGCTGTTGCAATAATTTTTTCGGCATGATCAAGTGCAGCACGAATATTCGGACAGAAATTTTCTTTGCCAACGAGATCAACAAAGCCGGATTTTACCATAACTTTCATAGGCTGCTCATTTACATGGGAGAAGACGAGGGTAATTCCTTTGGATTCGCAGACCTTTGTGAGATTCTGCAATGCATTCAGTGCGGTACTGTCAAGGGCAGGCACGCTTCTCATACGAAGAATGAGGCAGGTTGTAAAGTCTTTCACTACGATATGTTCAATGGCATCTGCAGCACCGAAGAATAAAGGACCGGTAATCTCATAGACACGGATCTGAAGGGGAAGACGGCGGAGGTGTTCATCCACATCCGGAGTATCATCATCCACATAAGTCCAACTGTCTACATGAGTTTCTTCACTCATCCGTTTAATGAAAAGCAGGCAGGCAAGCACCATGCCGATCTCGATCGCAACAACGAGATCAAATACAACCGTGAGGATAAATGTTGTAAGTAATACAATGATGTCACTTTTTGGAGCGGTACGGATCAGATGAACAAAAGTACGCCACTGGCACATATTGTAAGCAACAACAAAGAGGATCGCTGCAATCGTCGGCATTGGGATCATTCCTGCAAATGGCATCAGAACAACAAGCACGACGACCAGTGTGATGGAGTGGACGATTCCGGCAATCGGGGTACGTCCTCCGTTTTTGATATTTGCTGCGGTACGTGCGATCGCTCCGGTAGCCGGGATTCCACCGAAAAGAGCAGAGGCAATATTTCCCGCACCCTGAGCAACGAGTTCCATATCGGAGCGGTGCTTTCCATTGATCATGCCGTCAGCAACTACACAGGAGAGCAGTGATTCGATTGCGGCAAGTACGGCGATGGTAAATGCATTTGGAAGTGCATCTCCGATCATGGAAAGGTTCATGGATGGAATATGAAGAGTTGGCAGGGAGTTGCTGATTGTATAAAGATTACCGATCGTGGCAACTTTTAATGGAAGAAATTTTACCATCAGGATCCCAACAATGACTGCCGGGAGTGAGCCAGGAACTTTTTTCAGTATATAAGGAGCGAGGATCAAAATGGCGAGGCTGACTCCGCCAACGATCAACGCATCAAGGTTGAATGTAGAAAAGTTTTCAAAGAAAGTCTTTAGTTTCTCTGTAGTCTCGATCGGTTTGACTCCGTCTGGGTAAGAAATACCGAAGAAGTCTTTTAACTGTCCGATCACGATCGTCACTGCGATTCCGGAGGTAAACCCGGTTGTGATCGTATATGGAATAAATTTGATCAGACTTCCGAAGTGGCAAAGTCCCATCAGGATCAGAAAAACTCCTGCAAGGATGGTTGCAATGATCAGTCCGTCCATTCCATTTTTGGCAACGATCCCTGCGACAATGGTTGCAAAAGCAGCGGTTGGTCCGGCAATCTGAACGCTGCTTCCACCAAGGGCTGAGATGACAAATCCGGCAACAATGGCGGTAAAAATACCGGCTTCCGGTCCGACACCGGAGGCAAGTGCAAGTGCGATGGAAAGCGGAAGTGCTATAATCGCAACAATAATTCCCGCAGTTACGTCTTTGACGAACTGGGAACGGTTATAATTTTTCAAGGATGTAAGTAACATTGGTTTTAATTGATTCATTTGTTTCTTCCCTTCTTTAGATTCTCATTTTCAGATAAAAAACCACAAGGAAAAAGTATACCATATTCAAATATCGTTGGAAATGTGAGGGAATATAAAAAACTGCACTAAATCAGATACAATATGGAAAAAGAAGGAATTGCGAAAGCAGAGGGGATGGTATATATTTTAATAAGACAGGATTGTGGAGGTGTATGTGCGGAGCAATCCACAGAAATCATCGTTGCGGATTTTGTCCCAACGTATTCTGATTAAGAATAGAAACTGGCAATGAAGGAGGAGTGGGAATGGGAAGATATGTCATGGCACTGGATGCGGGAACAACGAGCAACCGGTGTATCCTTTTTAATAAAAAGGGTGAGATGTGCAGTGTGGCACAGCGAGAATTTACGCAGTACTTTCCAAAGCCCGGATGGGTCGAGCATGATGCGGATGAGATCTGGGCAACGATGCTCGGTGTGGCAGTAGAGGCAATGACGATGATCGGGGCATCGGCAAAAGATATCGCAGCGATCGGAATCACGAATCAGAGAGAGACGACGATCGTGTGGGATAAAGAAACCGGTGAGCCGATCCATCCTGCAATCGTATGGCAGTGCCGGAGAACTTCAGGGTATTGTGATGAGTTAAAGGAAAAAGGTCTCACAGAAGAGTTCAGACGAAAGACCGGACTGGTTATTGATGCTTACTTTTCTGGAACAAAAGTAAAGTGGCTGCTGGATCATGTACCGGGAGCGAGAGAGCGGGCTGAAAAGGGTGAGCTTCTTTTCGGAACAGTGGAGACATGGCTGATCTGGAAGTTGACGAAGGGCAGAGTTCATGTTACGGATTATTCCAACGCATCCCGGACGATGTTATTTAATATCAATACACTTCAGTGGGATGATGAGATATTGAAAGAGTTGGGAATCCCGAAATGTATGCTGCCGGAACCGAAACCGTCGAGTTGTATTTACGGAGAAGCAGATGCGTCGTATTTTGGAGGAGCAATCCCAATCGGAGGTGCTGCGGGGGATCAGCAGTCGGCATTGTTCGGTCAGACGTGCTTTCAGGCAGGTGAAGCAAAAAATACATATGGAACGGGCTGCTTTTTACTGATGAATACCGGAGAAAGACCGGTTTTTTCTGAAAATGGACTGGTTACGACAATCGCGTGGGGGCTGGATGGAAAAGTTACCTATGCGTTAGAAGGCTCTATTTTTGTGGCAGGAGCGGCAATTCAATGGCTGCGGGATGAGATGAAGCTGATCGATTCGGCTGCGGATTCAGAAATAATGGCAAAAAAAGTAAAAGATACCAACGGATGTTATGTAGTGCCAGCATTTACGGGACTGGGAGCACCATACTGGGATCAATATGCGAGAGGAACGATCGTAGGCCTTACAAGGGGTGTCAACCGTTATCATATTATTCGGGCAACGCTGGAGTCACTGGCGTATCAGGTCAATGATGTTCTTGTGGCGATGAAAGCAGATTCGGGAATTGAACTTGCAGCATTGAAAGTAGACGGTGGTGCGAGTGCAAATGATTTCCTGATGCAGACGCAGGCAGATCTTATTCATGCCCCGGTCAAGCGACCGAAATGTGTCGAGACAACAGCAATGGGAGCGGCTTATCTTGCAGGACTTGCGACAGGCTACTGGAGCAGCAGGGAAGAAGTAATAAAGAACTGGGCAATCGACAGGACATTTGAACCAATGATCGGAGAAGAAAAACGGAGTGAAATGCTCCATGGATGGAATAAAGCTGTAAGATATGCTTACGGCTGGGCAAAAGAGGAGGATTAGGAAATGGGTGATTTTTGATTACGACAGAGTAGAAATTTGTAGTTGTTGGGGGAAAATATCGCGACAGCAGGAAGTGCTTCTGACAGAAGAGCGTCCATATCCACACTTGTTGTTGCATCGCAGTGCAGGACCCGCTTTACCTCAGCCCGTTGACAACTTGTAACAGGAACGTGGAAACACTCGTGCAGAGGTAAAGCGGGTCTGCACCGCGAGGGAATATCTCTGCTTTCCGCGTCCGCTTCGCCATAAAGAAGTCTTTTGCTTTACAAGCGTATCACCTCAACAACTACAAATTTACATCCAATAAGATCTTCTCAAGAACATCCTCAACGGAAGATGTCACCGCATCAGCGTGATCCGCAACTCCGGGAGCGGCATTAGCCATGGCATAACCTGTGCCGACCAGTTCCAGCATTTCAATATCATTATACTGATCGCCAAAGGCAATACATTCCTCCGGGGTGATATCGAGAACTTTCAGAAGATGCTTCAGTGCAGTTCCCTTATTTGTACCCGGTGCAATAAAATCAATCCAGATATTTCCGGAAGTTACGATCTTGATCTCAGAGCCAAAAATACTCTGAAGATGCTTTAAGTATGCATTCAGGACATCAGGTCCATCGATCATATTGCAGATAGCAATCTTGAGGAACGGACCATTGATCTGGTTGAGATCTTCGACAATCTCCGTTTTATTGTGCATAACATTGACAATGTGGTCTACAAATTCGGGATTCCGGTCTTCAATCAGGCAGGTATCTTCTCTGGAGACAATGATTTCAAAATGATCAGATTTCTTCACTTCACGGATGATCCGGTAAGCAAGGTCATCTCTGATCGTTCCGCGGAAAATAAGTTCGCCCTGATGCATACAGATTGAGCCGTTTTCTCCAATATAAGAAATTTCATCTTTGATCTTATCAAATACGATTCGCTCATTAGTATACTGGCGACCACTTGCGGCTACGAAATGAATCCCTTTCTGCGTCAATGAATGAATCAGGCTGATTGCACGGGGAGTAAGCTCCTGGGTACCATCCTGAAGAAGTGTTCCGTCAAGGTCACTTGCAATTAATTTGATCATTTATTAAAACCTCCATTTAAAACTGATTCAAGTATACATGAAAATGAGGATTTCGTAAAGAGTGTCAAATTAAGCAGAATAACAGAAAAAATTTGTATATATCGGAACTTTATGTAACAAAAAAGAAATACTTGTAAATGATTTGTAATGGTTATATAATGAAAACATCTAAGGTGTATCTGAAGTATTTCAGAAAAAGATCTGGGGGAATTGCAATCGCAGGTCGCGACAGAAAAAGACCTGAATATACATATTAAAAGAGATTGCAGGAAAGGAAATGTATTATGGGTAAGTATTTTGGAACAGACGGTTTTCGTGGAGAGGCAAATGTAGTTCTGACGGTTGAGCATGCTTTTAAAGTAGGACGTTATCTTGGCTGGTATTTCGGGCAGGAGCATAAGGCAAGGATCGTGATCGGCAAGGATACGAGAAGAAGCAGTTATATGTTTGAGTATGCACTGGCAGCAGGACTGACGGCTTCAGGAGCAGATGCATATCTTCTTCATGTTACGACAACACCGAGTGTGTCTTACGTGGTAAGAACAGAAGACTTTGATTGTGGGCTTATGATTTCCGCCAGCCATAATCCGTATTATGATAATGGTATCAAGGTGATCAACAGTGCCGGACATAAGATGGAAGCAGAGGTAGAAGAAAAAATTGAGGCTTATATTGATGGCAAGATTGGGGAAGTACCGCTGGCGACAAAAGAAAATATTGGACGTACTGTTGACTATGCAGCAGGAAGAAACCGTTATATAGGACACTTGATTGCCCTTGCTACACGCTCTTTTAAAGATATGAAGGTAGGACTTGACTGTGCGAATGGAAGTTCTTCCAGTATCGCAAAGAGTGTCTTTGATGCACTTGGAGCGAAGACTTATGTTATTAATAATGAACCAAATGGTGTGAATATCAATACGAACTGCGGATCGACCCACATCGAAGTACTTCAGGCATTTGTAAAGGAGAAGAAGCTGGATGTAGGATTTGCCTATGATGGAGATGCAGACAGATGTATTGCTGTAGATGAAAATGGAAATGTTGTAGATGGTGACCGTATTATGTATGTATGCGGAAAGTATCTGATGGAGCAGGGACGCCTGGCAGATAATACGATTGTTACAACGATCATGTCCAATCTCGGACTCTATAAAGCATGTGATAAGATCGGCATGAAGTATGAGCAGACTGCGGTTGGAGATAAGTATGTATATGAGAATATGCTTCAGAATGGATATGTTCTCGGTGGCGAGCAGTCCGGTCATATTATTTTCAGCAAGCATGCACGTACCGGTGACGGTATCCTGACTTCTCTGATGGTCATGGAAGCAATCCTTGAAAAGAAGCAGAGTCTTGGAACATTGGCAGATGAAGTGAAGATTTTCCCACAGCTTTTGAAAAATGTACGTGTAAAGGATAAAAGGACTGCTTTGGATAATGAAGCAGTACAGAAGGCAATCGAGCAGACTGCTGAAGAGCTTGGAAGTGACGGACGGATTCTGGTTCGTGAGAGTGGTACAGAACCGGTGATCCGTGTAATGGTCGAAGCCGCATCGGATGAGATCTGTGAAAAATATGTTGATGGTGTGGTTAAGATCTTTGAACAGGAAGGATTATGTGAATAACCGGGATGATGAGAGATAAGCTTAAAGATAAGATGACAGAAGTTTCAGATTATATTTTTCAGCATCCGGAATTATCGAAGCACGAGGAGCAGTCTTCTCGTGCTTTAGCTGATTTTCTGGAACAGGAAGGATTTACTGTAAAGTGGGAACTGGCAGGTTTCAGGACTGCTTTTGTAGCTGAGTGGGGATCGGGGCAGCCGATCATTGGTTTCCTTGCGGAGTATGATGCACTTCCGGGGCTTGCACAGGAGCCGGTGAGCCGGCATTGTCCAAAAGAAGGTCCAGGACATGGGTGTGGACATAATCTTTTAGGTACGGCGTGTGCCGGTGCGGCAGTGGCACTGAAGGAACGGATGGAAAGAGAACAGATTTCAGGAACGGTTCGTGTCTATGGCTGCCCTGCGGAAGAAATCGTCATCGGAAAGATCCGTATGAATGAGCAGGGGGTATTCGATGAGCTATCTGCGGCAGTTACATGGCATCCATTTGACAGAAACCGTGTCAGTTATGATATCTGGCAGGCCCAGGATATTAAAAATTATAAGTTTTACGGGATAGCGGCACATGCGGCAAGATTTCCTGAAAAAGGAAGAAGTGCTTTGGATGCGGCTGAACTGATGAATGTGGGAGTGAATTATCTGCGGGAACATGTGGCAGATGATGTAAGAATGCATTATACTTATACAAATACAGATGGTCCGGCTAATATTGTTCCACCTTTTGCCTCAACGAATTATTTTATCCGCTCATGTCTGTGGAAAAAGACGAAAGATGCGTCGGAGCGTGTGGATAACTGTGCAAAGGGAGCAGCACTGATGACCGGGACGCGAGTGGAGATTGAGCATGTCACCTGCAATAAAGAGATGAAGACGAACCGTGTGCTTGCGGAAACCTTTTATGAGGAAATGAAAAAGATCCCGACACCGGTTTATACGGAAGATGAGATTGCATTTGCGGCTGAAATATCAAAGGAAGCCGGATTTGAAAATCATGGGGAATATTTCACCGGCCTTGAACCACTGGAGGATCAGCCGGTTCCACTGGCAATCGGAACGGACGTGTCAGATGTGAGCCATACTGTTCCGACGATCATGCTCAGTGCGGCAGCCATGTGTAAAGGAACACCGCTTCACCACTGGGCAACTACTGCACAGGTGGGAATGAGTATCGGGCAGAAAGGTATGTTCTATGCGGCTGAATGTATGGCCGAGGGAGCATGGCAGCTTGTGACAAAGCCGGAGATTCTGAATGCGGCATGGGATGAGTTCCGAAAGACGGAATAGAAGATTGAAAAGAAGACGGAAAAGACTGAAAAAGCGGATACCTGATCTGTTGAGAACAGGTTATCCGCTTTTGGATTATACAGGTAATAAGATGGGGAGATTACTCTACATCTACGACTTTCAGCCATCCTTCAGGAGCTTCGATCTGTCCCATCTGGATGCCTCTGAGAGTATCATAAAGTTTCTGGGTAACTGGTCCCATTTTCTCCATTCCACTTGGGAAGCAGATCTCTTCACCGTGGTTTACAACTTTTCCTACAGGAGAGATTACGGCAGCAGTTCCGCAAAGTCCACATTCTGCGAAATCTTTTACCTCATCAAAGTATACATCTCTCTCTTCTACTTTCAATCCAAGATAATGCTCTGCCACATACATCAGAGAACGTCTTGTGATAGAAGGAAGAATTGTTGAGGAGTGAGGTGTAACAACTGTACCGTCTTTTGTGACGAACAGGAAGTTAGCTCCGCCAGTTTCCTCTACTTTAGTTCTCGTAGCAGAATCAAGGTACATATTCTCATCAAATCCATTTGCATGGGCTGTTACGATGGCATGAAGGCTCATAGCATAGTTCAGTCCGGCTTTGATATGTCCTGTTCCATGCGGAGCAGCACGGTCAAAATCAGACACGCAGATGGTCAGAGGCTTAACACCGCCTTTGAAATAAGGACCAACCGGTGTAGTAAATACACGGAACTGATATTCTTCTGCAGGCTTTACTCCGATAACCGGGCTGATACCGAACATATAAGGTCTGATATAAAGTGAAGCACCTGATCCGTAGGGCGGTACATAGGCTGCATTGGCCTTTACAGTATCGACAACTGCTTCAACGAATTTATCTTCCGGGAATGCAGGCATCTCAAGACGCTTTGCAGAATCTGCGAAACGGGATGCATTCAGGTCCGGGCGAAAGATAACAGTACGTCCGTCTTCTGTTGTATAAGCTTTCATTCCTTCGAAAACTGTCTGAGCATACTGAAGAACTCCTGCACACTCACTCATCACAATATTAGAATCTTCTGTCAGGGCTCCCTCGTCCCAGCTTCCATTTTTAAAATTTGCAACAAATCTTTTGTCTGTTGGTACATAAGCGAAACCTAAATTACTCCAGTCAATGTTCTTTTTTTCCATTGTATTAAATCCTCCATTCCTCTTGCGGTTGAAGACCGTAGCGTTTCTATGCCGATATTATAATACTGTCATTAATAAAAATCAAGAGTACGCTCGGTTTTTTCGGAAGGTTCAATTTACAGTATCACGATCACGGTCTGATACCCCGCTCTTTTCAGCCTGCGTTCCATAGCAACAGCTTCATCCAGTGTCTCAAAAGAACCGACATTCACTCGGTACAGGCCATTCCCTTCTAAAAGTTCTGCAGGAAAATCCTGGGATCGAAGTTCTCCCAGCAGGCGGTTGGCATAAGTCCGGTTGCGGAAAGCTCCGGTCTGAACAGAATAAAAAGGCTGTATCACATCGTTATCAATTTCGCCTCCAAGATCCAGTGTATCGAGAATCCCCTGGGTGATGGCGAGAGCAATATCATTAAAATTATTATCAAAAATCTGATTATCAACATCAGAATTAATGAATCCGACCTCGACAAGAACTGCAGGCATCTGGGTACGGCGGAGAACGACCAGTCCGGGACGTTCCTTGACTCCTAAGTTGACAAAACCGACGGATTCAAGCTGATCGTTGATATTTTGAGCCATTTTATATTTGATACCGGATTTATCATAGATCAGAGATTCCACACCGGAAACAGTATTGTCAGTTGGATAAGAATTGCGGTGAATGGAAATAAAAAAATCAACCCCTGCGATATTTGCCTCCATGGCTTTCTGATAAGGGGATTCATAAATATCAGTGGTACGGGTATAAAGAATATCAATTCCTCTTTCCTGAAGCAGTTCACCGATGGCGAGTGTCAGGGCAAGTGCATCGTCTTTTTCCTGACGGCCATTATACACAGCACCCGGATCACGACCTCCATGTCCTGCATCAAGCATAATAGAATAAGGCATAGTTATTTCTCCGTTGATGGATCTTTTCTATATATTATATGAAAAACAGGCAGAAAAGGTCAAAGCCGGTGAGGAAAGGAACTGACAGAATGAAAGGAAAAGTGCTGGCAGAAGAAAAAGCTGATCGAATACAAGGAAAGAGTTTTCAAAAACCTATGGATTTTGTGGGAAATACATATTAAAATAAAATCCAACAGGAAGGGAGATGCGGAAATGATTTACTTGGATAATGCGGCAACTACGATGCGGAAACCACCACAGGTAGTGCAGGCTGTGGTGAAAGCACTGGAATCAATAGGAAATGCAGGAAGAGGGGCATATCATGCGTCTTTGGATGCATCCCGGATCATCTATGATACAAGAGTAAAACTGGTAGAGTTTTTTGGCGGAGACCATGCGGAGCAGGTCGCGTTTACTGCAAATTCAACAGAAAGCCTGAATCTTGCCATCAAAGGACTCTTTTATCCGGGCGATCATATTATCACAACGGCACTGGAACATAACTCGGTTCTGCGTCCCCTGTATGAAATGGAAGAAAAAGGAACAGAACTGACAATTCTGAAGAGTGATGAAAAGGGATGCATTTCTTATGAAGAGATGGAAAATGCGATCCGTGAAAATACCCGGGCGATCATCTGCACGCATGGCTCAAATGTGACCGGGAATCTGCTGGATCTGACGAAAATCGGAAAAATAGCAAAGATGCATGGACTGCTCTTTATCGTGGATGCTTCTCAGACAGCGGGAGTATTTCCAATCAACGTAAAGCAGATGCAGATCGATGTTCTCTGCTTTACCGGTCATAAAGGACTGCTTGGACCGCAGGGAACAGGTGGACTTTATGTAAAAAAGGGGATTGAGATCCGTCCGTTGAAAAGTGGCGGAAGTGGAGTACAGTCATATAGTAAAAGGCATCCCCGGCAGATGCCCACTGCCTTGGAGGCAGGGACATTAAATGCACATGGGATCGCAGGTCTGCACGCAGCACTGGATTATCTGACGGAAACCGGGATTGATACGATCCGCGAAAAAGAACAGGCATTGATGTGGGAATTTTATGAAAAAGTCAGAAAAATTCCAGGGGTGATCGTATATGGCGATTTTTCCGGGAAAGAACGCTGTCCCATCGTGACGCTTAATTTTGAGGATGTTGATTCGGCAGAACTCAGTGATGCCTTATTCACAGAGTATGGGATTTCAACAAGACCGGGAGTTCACTGTGCACCGCTCATGCATGAGGCACTGGGTACAGTGGAACAGGGAGCGGTACGGTTCAGCTTTTCCCACTATAATACAGAGAAGGAAATTCTGACAGCAGTAGAGGCACTGAAAGAACTGGCAGAACTATAAGAAAGATGCTTTGCGAGTCATCGCGTAATTCAGAGAATCTGCCGCAGGCAGCTTCTCTTGCATACTTTGGTAATAAAATACAGCACCTGGTGGAAATAAATCCACTACAGGTGCCGTATTTTTATATCAGAGGCTTACACTTCATGTTCGGAAGAAACTTTCTGCTCAGAAGAATCATCAGAAGAAACGGCTGCAGTCTCTGTATGCGTATCAGAAGCAGTTACATCGGATTCCGGTAAATAAATATGAACGCTTTCTACGCGGTTCTTATCCAGTTTTTCAACGACGAGCCGGATGCCATCCTCCGTCATCACTTCATCTCCGGTCGCCGGGAGACGATCAAGATGTTCGATGATAAATCCGCCGAGAGAATCATAATCTTCGGACTCCAGCTTTGTATTCAGATGATCGTTCACATCATCCAGGCTCATAGAACCTTCAATGATATATTCTCGGTCAGAAATCTGCTGAACCAGTTCATCTTCTTTTTCATCATACTCGTCGTGGATCTCACCAACGATCTCTTCCAGAATATCCTCCAGTGTGATGAGTCCTGCCATTTCGCCATATTCATCCAGCACGATGGCAATATTAAAGGTAGAATCCCTCATCTCAACGAGTAATTCAGAAATATTTTTATATTCGTAAGTGAAATGCGGCTCACGAAGAAAATCTTTCATATGAAACTCGGTATTTGCATCATAAAGAAGCAGATCCTTCATATTAATGATACCGACGATGTTGTCCTGCGTTTCCTCGTAGACCGGAAGACGGGTAAACTTATCTTCACGGAAAATATCGATCAGTTCTTCATAAGTATTGTCTACACTGGCAAAGGTGACATGGACTTTTGGAACCATGATATCTTTGGCATTGGCATCTCCCAGATCAAATACATTGTAGATCATTTCCTTTTCATCGGATTCAATCACGCCATCTTCGTGGCTGACATCTACGATTGTACGAAGCTCTTCTTCAGTCATTGCGTTATTCACGGCATCAGGATCAACATGCATGATCAGCATGATCACACGGGAGAATAAATTAATGATGAAGATGAAAGGTGTCATGACCGTCATAAAAAACTTGAAAAATGGAATATAACGTAGCGTGACCTTTTCTGCGTTGAGCGTTGCATAATTCTTCGGGGTAATCTCTCCGAATACGAGGATCGCAACAGTCAGTACAGCGGTTGCGATACTGACCATATAACCGCCAAAATGATAGGCAAGTGAAGTAGCAAGCGAAGAGGCAGAGATGTTCACGATATTGTTGCCGATCAGTATGGCACTGAGCATCTTCTGGGTATGATTCTCCGTAATATCAAGAACCATGGCAGCACGCTTGTTTCCCTCGTCTGCAAGGGAACGGAGACGGATCTTATTCACCGCCATCAGTGCTGTCTCGTTAGATGAAAAAAATGCTGAAAGAATCAGCAGGATAATCAATATAATCAGTTGGAAAGTGTCACTCGCGTCCACTTGAAATAATCACTCCTTTTGTATGATAAAAGTCAATTTAGATATGCTCAATTAGTATACACTTTTTTCAGGTGATTTGCAAGTGGCGGCACAGTCCGGCGAGTGTGAACTGTTATTTTGGATCTGCTGCTTTTACAAAATGATGCAGATTCTGCTTTGAGTCGCTTTTCTCAGCCTATTTTATGAAAAGGGTGGCTTTACTTTAAATGTGGCGTGGTGTATGATGTTTACAGCACTTAACAGAAAAGAAATGGAGTAAAAATATATGGATTTATACAGCAGTCTGTGTACGATTACGAAGGAAGAAAATATTTTGAGAGACGAACCGATGTGCCGACATACGACTTTCCGTGTGGGCGGACCGGCAGATTATTTTGTCACACCACAGTCAGTGGAAGAGATCCGGGGGATACTCGCAGTATGCCGGAAAGAGAATGTTCCTTATTATATTGTAGGAAATGGAAGCAATCTTCTTGTTGGTGACGGTGGATTCCGGGGAGTTGTTCTTCAGATTTTTAAAAAGATGAATGACGTCCGGGTAGAGGGCGAAAGGGTGACTGCTCAGGCGGGAGTGCTTTTGTCAAAAGTGGCAAGTGCAGCATATAATGCGTCATTGACCGGTCTGGAATTTGCAGCAGGGATCCCCGGTACACTGGGCGGTGCGGTAAGGATGAATGCAGGTGCTTATGGAGGCGAAATGAAGCAGGTGTTGGAAAGTGCAGTTGTCCTGACGCAGGAGGGAGAACTTCTGACGATCCCGGTGGAAGAACTGGGACTTGCTTACCGTACCAGTGTGGTAGAAAAGAAAGATTATGTTGTGGTGGAGGCAACACTCAGACTGAAAAAGGGCGATCAGGCAGCAATCCGTGAGGTGATGGATGATCTGAAGCAGCGGAGAGTGACAAAGCAGCCACTGGAATTTGGAAGTGCAGGCAGTACATTTAAGCGTCCGAAAGGCTATTTTGCCGGAAAGCTGATCGAGGATGCGGGACTGCGGGGATTTCGTATTGGGGATGCACAGGTTTCTGAAAAGCACTGCGGATTTGTTATCAACAGGGGAAATGCGACAGCAGCCCAGGTCTGCGAGCTGATGCAGGAAGTTGTAAAGAAAGTGAAAGAGACTTCCGGAGTAACGCTGGAGCCGGAAGTGAAAAGGATAGGAGAGTTTTAGGATGCGTTTTGTTATCGTTACGGGAATGTCGGGAGCAGGAAAGTCTACGGCTCTGAAGATGCTTGAGGATATGGGATATTTTTGCGTGGACAATCTGCCGATCCCGCTTCTTCCGGGATTTGTCCAGATGTTGCAGAATACAGATACAGAGATGAAAAAAGTAGCTTTGGGACTGGATGTGAGAAGTGGACAGGATCTTTCCGGACTGAAGGAAAATCTGGAAGCAATGGATCGTGACCGGATCGGATATGAGATCCTTTTCCTTGATGCGAATGATGCAGTACTTGTGAAGCGTTATAAAGAGACAAGGAGGCAGCATCCTTTAAGCGGATCGGGAAGAGTGGATACCGGAATTGCGAAAGAAAGAGAAAAGATTCTTTTCCTTAAAATGAAGGCGACTTATATTTTAGATACCAGTAAAATGCTGACCAGAGAGCTTCGGATCGAGTTGGAAAAGATTTTTGTGGATGGGCAGAGTTTCTGCAATCTTTATATTACGGTTATGTCGTTTGGGTTCAAATATGGGATTCCGCAGGATGCGGATCTTGTCTTTGATGTGCGTTTTCTGCCGAATCCGTATTATATTGATACATTGCGGGAGAAGACCGGGAATGAGGCGGAAGTGCAGGATTATGTGATGCAGAATGACAAAGGAAGGATCTTTCTTGACAAGCTGAAAGACATGATGGAATTTCTGATTCCGAATTATATCCTGGAGGGGAAGAATCAGCTTGTGATCGCAATCGGATGTACCGGAGGAAAGCACAGATCAGTTACACTGGCGAATGCACTCTACCAGATTCTGGATAAAGAAGAAAATTATGGGGTGCGTATCGAACATCGTGACATTGGAAAAGATAGCATCACGAAAAGAAAGTAAAAGGTGGGGAAAATGTCGTTTTCCGGTAAAGTAAAAGAAGAACTGGCAGGAAATATCAGTCCGGCAAGGCATTGCCGGATTGCCGAGCTGGCTGCATTTATTGGTATGTGCGGAACGGTTGCAATCAACAGCTTTGACCAGTACAGCATAAGAATCCATACAGAAAATTTACTTGTGGCAAGAAAAGTCTTTACATTGATCCAAAAAACCTTTAATATAAAGGCTGATGCCTCTGTAAGAAGGAATATCAGCAAGCAGACTGTATCCTATGCAGTTGTGATCCGCAGGCATGAAGATGCACTGAGGATCCTGCAGGCGACGAAGATGACAGAAGAATATGAGGATAATGGAGAGAGTATTCATGCAGTAGATCCGCTGATCGTGCAGCAGACCTGTTGTAAAAGAGCATTTTTGAGAGGTGCATTTCAGGCATCAGGCTCCATGAGTGATCCGAACAAGTCTTATCATTTTGAGATTGTCTGTTCTACAGAAGAGATGGGAAAGCAGGTCTGTACTCTGATGCGAAGTTTTTCAATGGATGCAAAGACGGTTCTGAGGAAGAAGTCTTATGTAGTTTATCTGAAAGAGGGGTCGCAGATCGTAGATATATTGAATATCATGGAAGCACACGTTTCTCTGATGGAACTTGAGAATGTCAGGATTTTAAAAGAGATGCGTAATACAGTAAACAGAAAAGTGAATTGTGAAACTGCCAATATTAATAAGACTGTATCAGCAGCAGTCAAGCAGGTTGAAGATATTACATATCTGAAAGAAACGATTGGTTTTGAAAATCTGCCGGAAGGACTTGTGGAGGCCGCTCTTGCCCGCCTTGCGAATCCTGATCTGACGTTAAAAGAGCTGGGAGCTGTTCTGAATCCCCCTGTTGGAAAGTCCGGTATCAACCATCGACTGCGGAAACTGAGTGAGTTGGCAGATAAAGTGAGGCAAGAACAAGGAGGATTATTATGATTAAAGAATCTGTTGTAGTAAAAGCTGACCCTGGATTTGATGGACGTCCAATCGCACTTCTTGTACAGGAAGCAAGCCAGTATGCAAGTACAGTGTATATTCAGGTTGGAGAAAAGCATATCAATGCGAAAAGTATTATGGGGATGATGAGTCTGAACCTGATCGGTGGTGAGGAGATCACTGTCGTAACAGAGGGTGAAGATGAAGAAAAAGCAGCAGAGGGAATCAAATCTTTTTTTGCGACGGTAGGATAAATTCCTGATAGAAGAGAAGTTAAGAGGGTTGTGCTGGAAAGTGCAGCCTTCTTTTATCTTAAATTTGGAGGTCTGTGAGTATGAAGAAGATGTTATTTATTTATAATCCCAATTCAGGCATGGGGCTTCTGAAACCGAAGCTCTCAGATGTGCTGGATATTTTTGTAAAGGGCGGATATGAGGTGACGGTCTATCCTACCCAGAAATATCATGATGCCGTAAGAAAGATGGGAGAATACGAGGAACAGTATGATCTCGTAGCATGCAGCGGAGGAGACGGAACGCTGGATGAAGTTGTTACGGGGATGATGAAGCGGGAGAAAAAAGTACCAATCGGATATATTCCGGCAGGAACAACGAATGATTTCGCAAGCAGTCTTCATATTTCAAAAAATATGCTGGAAGCTGCAGATACCGTTGTGAATGGAGTGCCGTTTGCGTGTGATGTGGGAGTGTTTAATCAGGATTACTTTGTCTATATTGCGGCATTTGGATTATTTACGGATGTTTCTTATGAGACGAAGCAGAGCATGAAAAATGTACTGGGACATCTGGCATACATATTAGAAGGAACGAAACGTATCTTTAATATTCCCTCTTACCGGATCAAAGTGACTCATGACGGAGAGACGATAGAAGATGAATTTATTTACGGAATGGTGACGAACTCCCGATCGGTGGGGGGATTTAAAGGAATTACAGGAAAGAATGTAGTCTTTGATGATGGGAAATTTGAAGTAACACTGTTCAAGACACCAAGGAATCCAATGGAACTGAACGAGATCCTGGGGGCGTTGGCACTGAGAAAGATCAACCCGAAGCGGATGTACTCTTTTAAGACAAATGAGGTTCATTTTGAGACAGAAGAGGAAATTCCATGGACGTTGGATGGTGAATTTGGCGGAGTGCATGAAGAAGTAGTGGTAAAAGACTGTCAGAAAGCACTTGAGATCATGGTAAAGCCGGAAGTCATTGAGGATGTCTCCGAGAAAAAAGGAACAGAATAAAGCAGAGGATAGTATCGAGCTGAAAAGGAAGAAATTTCAGAAAGTATACCAATATAAACTGAATTGAAGAAATTTTTAAAAATATTAAAAAAAATGAAAAAAGTACTTGCATTTTAAAAAAAAGTACTATATAATCATACTTGCTTGTGACGAAAGAAAGTACAGGCAAGTAAATATGGCTCCGTGGTCAAGCGGTCAAGACGCTAGCCTCTCACGCTGGAATCAGGGGTTCGATTCCCCTCGGAGTCACTTAAGATCTGCAGAGTATTCTGCAGATCTTTTTGTTTCTGCGGAAACTATTTTCTTGTACAAAAAAAGACGGGAAAGTACTTATATTTTATGCAAAACATAAGATTGTCTTTTTCCATTGGATAAGCTATAATATAGGAAGATTCTAAATTAAATTATTTTCGGCAGTTTTCACAGAGTGTCGGGAAATGAAAGAATTGGAGGAAATGAATATGTTAGTATCAGCTACAGAAATGCTTCAGAAAGCAAAAGCAGGTCATTACGCAGTTGGCCAGTTCAACATCAACAACCTTGAGTGGACAAAGGCAATCCTGACAACAGCTCAGGAGCTTAACTCTCCGGTTATTCTTGGAGTATCAGAGGGTGCAGGAAAGTACATGACAGGTTATAAGACTGTTGTGGGAATGGTAAATGGAATGATGGAAGAACTTGGAATTACAGTTCCGGTTGCTCTTCATCTTGATCACGGCAGCTACGAAGGATGCCTGAAATGTGTAGAAGCAGGATTCTCATCCATCATGTTTGACGGATCTCATTATCCGATCGACGAGAACGTTGAGAAGACAAAAGAACTTGTAAAGATCGCTCATGAGCATGGAATGTCTATCGAGGCTGAGGTAGGTTCCATCGGTGGAGAAGAAGACGGAGTCATCGGAAAAGGTGAGTGTGCTGATCCAGAAGAGTGTAAGATGGTAGCTGATCTTGGAATTGACTTCCTTGCAGCAGGTATCGGTAACATCCACGGTAAATACCCGGCTAACTGGGAGGGATTAAGTTTTGAGACTCTGGATGCGATCCAGCAGCGTACAGGTATCATGCCGCTCGTACTTCACGGTGGTACAGGTATCCCGGACGATATGATCAAGAAAGCAATTTCTCTTGGAGTTGCTAAGATTAATGTAAATACAGAGTGTCAGCTTTCATTTGCAGATGCTACACGTAAGTACATCGAGGCAGGAAAAGATCTTGAGGGCAAAGGATTTGACCCACGTAAACTTCTGAAGCCAGGTACAGATGCAATTATGGCTACAGTAAAAGAAAAAATGGAGTTATTCGGATCTGTCGGAAAAGCCTGAGAAAAATTTTTCTAACTTTTACTTGCGTTTTAGGAAAAGTTGAGTTATACTGACTGACGTAGACAGAACAAGGGCGTTCCAATTTAAGATTGGAATGCCCTTTTTTATACATCAGGAAAGATTCTTTTGGTGATGTGTAAAATATGCAAAGCAGAAAGGGATTCTGTCATAGAGGAACCTGGATGCGACAAGAATCAATGAAAAGGAAGGGATATGTATGAGCACAGAAGTAATCAACGTAGCTGAAATCTTTGGAGAAAATGTATTTAATGATACAGTCATGCAGGAGCGTCTGCCAAAGAAAGTTTATAAGAACCTGAGAAAGACGATTGAAGAGGGAAAAGATCTTGACCTCGAAACAGCAGATGTAATTGCTCATGAGATGAAGGAATGGGCCATTGAGAAAGGTGCTACTCATTATACTCACTGGTTCTTGCCGCTGACAGGAGTTACGGCAGAGAAGCATGATTCATTTGTTTCTGCACCACTTCCGAGTGGTAAAGTCCTGATGAGCTTCTCAGGAAAAGAATTGATCAAAGGAGAGCCGGATGCTTCATCCTTCCCGTCAGGAGGACTGAGAGCGACATTTGAAGCAAGAGGATATACAGCATGGGATTGTACTTCACCGGCATTCGTAAGACAGGACGCAGGCGGAGCTACACTTTGCATTCCGACAGCATTCTGCTCTTATACAGGAGAGGCACTGGATCAGAAGACACCGCTGCTTCGTTCCATGGAAGCAATTAATAAAGAAGCATTAAGACTGCTCCGTTTATTTGGAAACACAACATCTAAGAAAGTAACTCCTTCTGTTGGAGCTGAGCAGGAGTACTTCCTCGTAGATGCAGAGAAGTTTGAACAGAGAAAAGACCTGATCTATACAGGACGTACCCTTTTCGGTGCAATGCCTCCGAAGGGACAGGAACTGGATGATCATTACTTTGGAACGATCCGTCAGAGGATCGCATCTTTCATGAGAGATGTAAATATCCAGTTGTGGAAAGTCGGCGTTACAGCAAAGACACAGCATAATGAAGTTGCTCCGGCACAGCACGAGCTTGCTCCGATCTATTCCGAAGCAAATATTGCAGTAGATCAGAACCAGCTCACAATGCAGACGTTGAAGAGAGTTGCATGCCAGCATGGAATGAAGTGCCTGCTTCATGAGAAACCATTTGCAGGAGTAAACGGTTCCGGTAAGCATAATAACTGGTCCATTACAACAGACGATGGAATCAATCTTCTTGAGCCAGGTAAGACACCTCATGAAAATACACAGTTCCTTCTGGTACTTGCCTGCATTCTGAAGGCAGTGAATGTACATGCAGATCTGCTTAGAGAATCCGCAGCAGATCCGGGAAATGACCACAGACTTGGAGCAAATGAAGCACCACCGGCGATTATTTCCATCTTCCTTGGCGAGCAGCTTGAGGATGTGGTAGATCAGCTGATCAGCACAGGAGAGGCTACGCACAGCCTGAATGGAGGAAAGCTGGATACAGGTGTCAGCACACTTCCGGAGCTTTCAAAAGATGCAACAGACAGAAACAGAACATCACCGTTCGCATTTACAGGAAATAAATTTGAGTTCCGTATGGTAGGATCAAGAGATTCCATCGCAAATCCGAACATTGTACTGAATACGATCGTTGCTGAAGCATTTGCAGATGCGTGTGATATTCTTGAGAAGGCAGATGACTTTGATCTTGCAGTACATGACCTGATCAAAGAATATCTGACAGACAATCAGAGAATTATCTTCAACGGAAATGGATATTCTGATGAGTGGGTTGCAGAGGCTGAGAGAAGAGGACTTCCGAACATCAAGTCCATGGTAGAAGCGATTCCTGCAATTACAACAGATAAGTCCATCAAGCTGTTTGAGAGATTTAGTGTATTTACAAAGGCAGAGCTTGAGTCCCGTGCAGAGATCCAGTATGAGGCATATGCAAAGGCAATTAATATCGAGGCGCGTACGATGATCGATATGGCAAGCAAGCAGTTCCTGCCTGCATTTATCAAATATACAAAGACACTGGCTGATACAGTTCTTGCTGTAAAAGAGGCAGGTGTGGATGCTGCAGTCCAGACTGAAGCATTGAAGGAAGTAAGTGCTCTTATGGCTGAGACAAAGGCAGCACTGGATGTCCTTGTGAAAGTAACAGATGAGGCAGCAGCAAAAGAAGAGGGAGAAGTGCAGGCGAACTTCTATCATTCAGATGTTGTTCCGGCTATGGAAGCACTTCGTGCTCCGGTCGACAAGCTTGAGATGATCGTTGACAAAGAGGCTTGGCCAATGCCATCTTACGGAGACCTGATCTTCGAGGTATAATATTCATAAAAGTTTTACTTATTATAAAAAGTTACTGTTCGGATGAAACGTCCGGGCAGTGACTTTTTTTATTTTTATAGTATAATGAAAAAGAAATATAAAAAGAAAGTGTGGAGAATAAAAATGCAGTCAGCAGCAGAATTGAAAAGTTTACTGAACCGGATCGACCATAAAGGCTATCCGGCTTATAAAGATACAAAAGGAATCTATCAGTTTCAGGGATATGAATTGTCTATTGACCATGTGCAGGGTGATCCATTTGCGTCACCGTCAAAGGTAAGTGTCCGTGTGCGGGGAAGACAGGCAGCATTTCCGAAAGAATTGTATAAAGAAAGACATCAGAGAGTTGCGTTGCAGGATGAACTGACGCGGCAGTTTGGAAGAAGGGCAGAACGCTTTGCATTTAAGGCAAAAGGATCGGGAAAAAGTGGCCTGATTTCAGTAAGCCGGTGTGGACAGGAAGTGCTGGAACGGACAGCGTGCCGGATTGATGAAAGGACGGGAGATGTGACGCTGAGAATGGAGATTGGATTTCCTGCAAATGGAAGAACGATCAATGCAAGAGAACTGGAAAAGATCCTGTTTGAATTTGTACCGGAATGTGTCAGATATTCACTTTTTTATAAAAATATGAATGAAGGAAAGCTCAGAGAGATCATTGACCTGGCGGAAGACCAGCATTATATAAGAGAAATGTTATCGGAGCTGGGACTCTGTGCCTTTGTGGCAAATGGAAGTATTCTTCCAAGAGAGTCGGGAATTTCAGCAAAACCGATGCGTGGCGGGGTGAAATTTATTTCTTCGAAGGAGCAGGAAGTGACTTTGGAATTACCGCATAAGGGAAAGCTTACAGGAATGGGGATTAAAAAAGGAATTACCCTGATCGTTGGCGGAGGCTATCATGGAAAGTCGACACTTTTGAAAGCGTTGGAACTGGGAGTGTATGACCATATTGCCGGTGATGGACGGGAGTATGTGATTACGGATGCATCTGCATTGAAATTACGTGCAGAAGATGGAAGAAGTATCCAAAAGACAGATATTTCCATGTTTATCAATGATCTTCCAAATGGAAAGGATACGGTCGGCTTCTGCACAGAAGATGCAAGTGGAAGTACTTCACAGGCGGCAAATGTGGTAGAGGGAATTGAAGCGGGAACAAAACTTCTTCTGATCGATGAGGATACAAGTGCTACGAATTTCATGATCCGTGATGAACTGATGCAGCGGGTGATTCACCGGGAAATGGAGCCGATCACTCCGTTTATTGAACGCATCCGGGAGTTGTATGAAGAATACGATATTTCTACGGTGATCGTGGCGGGCAGTTCGGGAGCTTATTTCCATATAGCGGACAGCGTGATTCAGATGGACCGGTATATGCCGAAAGACATTACAGCTTTTGCAAAGAAAGAAGCAGAGACATTTCCGGCGATCAGTGTACCGGAAGTGGCTGCAAAGCGACCGGATTTCAGAAGATGTCCGACAGCAAACCGGGAATTAAAAAGCGGAGACCGTGTGAAAATGAAAGTGATGGGATGCGAGGCGGTGTCCATCAACCGGGACACGATCGATCTTCGCTATGTAGAACAATTGACAGACAGCGAGCAGCTTACTACACTTGGGTATTGTATCCGTTATGCACAGAAGCAGATCATAGATGGAAAAAAGACGCTGCAAGAGATTGTCGGGGAACTGGAAAAGACACTGGACAAAGGCGGGCTGGAGGCTCTGAGTGGAAGTGGTTCAAGTGTGCCATGTATGGCAATGCCGAGGAGACAGGAGATTTTCGCCTGCTTTAACCGGTACAGAGGGCTGAAACTGTAGAATAGAATTGGAAGATAATGGAAAAGGAGAGAAAGCATGGCAAAAAAAGTAATCCTTGCCTCCGGCTCGCCGAGAAGAAAAGAACTTTTAGAGCAGGTCGGAGTGGAGTTTGAGCAGAGAGTAAGCGGAAAAGAAGAACGGTATACAGCGACAGAACCAAAAGAGATTGTGAAGGAACTGGCACTGATGAAAGCCGAAAATGTTGCGTCAGATATAGAAGCAGAGAAAGGACTTCTGATAGATACAGTCGTGATCGGTGCAGATACGATCGTAGTTTTGGACGGGCAGATTCTTGGAAAGCCAAGGAATGAAGAACATGCATTTGAAATGCTTCAGAATCTCCAGGGAAGAAGCCATGAAGTTTATACAGGTGTGGCATTTCTTTCTTATAATAAAGAAGGAAAAAAAGAGGTAATCTCTCATGCAGTTGAGACGAAAGTTCATGTGCATGAAATGAGCGAAAAGGAAATCCGCGAATATGTTGCAACAAAAGACCCGATGGATAAGGCGGGCGGATACGGAATCCAGGGAGTGTTCGCTGCTTATATCGACGGGATCGAGGGAGACTATTATAACGTAGTGGGACTTCCGGTGTCGTATGTGTATCAGCAGTTGAAGGAGATATGTTTGATGTGCTAACGAAAGCATGGTTATAAGTATGCTTATTTATTTTGAAGTTGAAAAAGAGCGAAAACAATTTGAAATCAGATAAAATATCTGTTTATATTGAAAAAATTATTATTATTGTATAATAAAAACATAAGGCGTGCGTCACATAGAAAAAAGTAACTGATATTGTAATATGCTTTATGAAAGGAGCAAGTTTATGAAGTGTAAATTTTTTACAGCTTTCTTTTATTAAAATTTCCGGAGGCATAATAGATGATTTATTATTTTGACAGCGTTTATGTCATAGGCGGTTTAGCATTACTTTTTCTTATACTACTGGCTTTTTTGAAATTTATGAAAAGAAAAAGCAATATGTATTTATTATGCTTTTCTGTTATGTACATATACTTATGTGTTGTCCTTGATTTAACGCAATTCCCAATTTATGCATCGGAAGGAATGAAAGCAGCAATGGGTGGACAAAATGTTTGGAGAGAAATGAATTTGATTCCACTAAAGACGATAGTGACAGATTTTTCAATGGAGAGCGTTCTGAATATTATAGTGACAATTCCATTGGGATTTGGGTTATCGTTTCTGATGAGATGCTCTTGGCGACAAATTATGCTGAGTGGATTACTGGTGGGTGGATGTGCAGAGGCAGGGCAATTATTGACTGCGTTATGGGTTGGATTTACTTTCAGACATGTGAATATAGACGATATTCTTTTGAATATTATAGGAGTATTGTTAGGATATGGGGTATTTAAAATATTCCGTAATGTATTTCAGTGGGGATACAAAAAGTTAGAAACGAACTCAAATGCTTTTTTGTCCTATATTAAATGTGTGTGCGATGACAATTCTGATGCATTGTTAAAGTGATATATGAAAAATGCAGAGGGAAAAGATTTAAGATAAAGGGGAAAACATCCTGGCAGTTTTGACTGTCGGGATGTTTTGTTATGAAATCGGATGATCGGTTGATAAAAGGTTGAATAATTCTCATTTTATCCCCTTCGAATTCGAGGGGGAAATGGGGAAGGAGAAAATACATTAACAATTTCACCCAAGATCAGGAGACAGGAATTTATACACAATTCCACAATTTTTCCCCATTCTCTTTCAGCCATTTTTCCTGGACTTTGTAATCCGGCAGAACGGACGCAACTACATTATAAAAAGCTCTGGAGTGGTTCATTTCTTTCCGATGAGCCAGCTCATGAACGACAATATAATCAACCACTTCTTCGGGAGCGAAGATCAGACGCCAGTTAAAGTTAAGGTTTCCCTTGCTGCTGCAGCTTCCCCAGCGGGTCTTCTGCTCCCGGATAGAGATCCGGCCGTAAGTAACGCCTATAAGTCTTGCGTAGTAAGCAGCCTTTTGCGTAAAAATAGAACGGGCAGTCTCAATATACCGTTTGCGTTGTGCATCTGAGAGCGTGGGGCGGTCTTTTTTTAGTTGTACCTGTTTTTCGTAACGCTGCTTATTTTCGGCAGAATGTTTTACGATCCAGTCAGCTTTCTGATGGATGAAAGAATTGATAAAGGAACGGGGACAACCATAGGGAGCACGCACGATGACCTGTCCGTCAGGACGGATCTGAATTGCAACGGATTTCCGCTTACTGTAGATAATTTCGTAAGAAATGGGAAAACTCATACTTATTGTACCTCCGGTCTGTAATGATTAGGTCTGCATTTATTATAACTCAAAAGACAGAGATGAAAAATGAGAAAAATTTATTGTTTCTATACAAAGGATACAAATAAGCAAAATTGTTCCTATAGGAAGAACTACAAAAGTAGAGAAATTAAAGTGCGGAAAATTGTATAAATTGTTTGTGAAAAAATACAATCGTTATTTATTTAACGAAAACCACCTGAAAAAGCGATAAAAAATGGACAGAACGTAGAATAAAAAAAGAGCAAATTGAAGTAAAAATAGAGTGGTCTCGGTATTTTTCTGCGAGGTTTGTAAAATGTTGACAAAAGAATTTTTCGGGAGTACTATTCCATTAAATAAGAAGAAAAGGAGGGAGCAATACGGGAAATCTGGCAGACACTTTGATGGAAGAACTGAACTGTGAAACGGTGTTCACTCTTCCGATAGTAGGTGGGATTTCAGAATCAGTTGTTGTTACCTGGATTATTATGGCGGTGCTTGTTCTTGCATCGATCATCCTGGTAAGAAACCTGAAAGTAGAAAATCCCGGAAAGGTGCAGCTTGCTCTGGAGGCCGGTATCGGCTGGGCAGAGGATTTCTTTGAGGGAATTTTAGGAAAAGAGAACAAGGGATATATACCGTATCTGATCACGGTACTTCTTTATCTGGCTTGTTCTAATACGCTTGCACCGTTATTTGGCTTTAAGCCGCCGACGAAAGATCTGAACGTAACGGCAGCACTTGCGATCATGAGTATGTGCCTGATCGAGTTTTCGGGCATTAAGAAGAATGGAATGAAGCACTGGGTAAAACATTTTGCTGAGCCTATTCCGATCGTAGCACCGATTATGATTTTGGAGATCGTCATCCGGCCATTGTCGCTTTGTATGCGATTATTTGGAAATATGCTGGCAGGATTTGTGGTAATGGAGCTTCTGAAAGCTGTAGTTCCACTGATTGTACCGATTCCGGTCAGTTTTTATTTCGATATTTTCGATGGCCTTCTTCAGGCGTACGTATTTGTATTCCTGACATCTTTATTCATGATGGAAGAGATGGAGTAAATGTGATCCGCCTGGAGTATCAGACGGGGAAAATCCGGATCACGTGAACAATTTTTAATTAAGAAAAGGAGATTAAGATTATGTCAACACTTATTGCTATTGGAGCAGCTATTGCAGTATTTACAGGTATTGGAGCAGGTATTGGTATCGGACATGCTACAGGAAAGGCTGTAGAAGCGATCGCAAGACAGCCGGAAGCAGAAGGAAAGATCAGTAAGAACCTGATCCTTGGATGTGCACTTGCAGAGGCAACAGCTATTTACGGTTTCATCATCGGTATCCTGATCATCTTCTTCCTGAAATAAGAGCAGAAAAGAGATGGAGGCAGATAACAGGAAAGGCAGGTGTAAAAGGTGCTTTCAATAAATATGGGACTTGTTTGGACCATTATCAACCTTATTGTTCTCTTTCTTCTGTTGAGACATTTCCTGATCAATCCGGTAAGTAATATCATGGAGCAGCGTAGAAAGCTGATCGCAGATGGTCTTCAGAACGCACAGGATACGCAGGACGAAGCGAACCGGTTAAAAGCGGAATATGAGGAAGCACTGAGCGGAGCAAAGAAAGAATCCGCAGAGATTGTTGACAAAGCACGGATCGATGCCAGGGCAGAGTATGACCGCATTGTTGGTGAAGCCGGAGCGAAGGCGGGCAATATCATTGAGAATGCAAAAGAAAATGTGCGTATCGAGCGTGAACAGACAATGAAAGAGCTTCAGTCCCAGATCGCAGGACTTGCGATCGCTTCCGCAGAGAAGATCGTGGGTGACAAAGAGCAGAACATTTATGACCAGTTTTTGGGAGAAGTAGGTGGGACAGATGAAGATACAGACAAGTAAAAGTCAGATTTACTGCCCTGTGGCAGCAGTCAGATATGCACGGGTGCTGTATGAAGTCAATGTCCCGGCAGAAGCTGTGCAGAAGACACGAGAGATCTTCAGCGAAGTACCGCAGCTTCACGATATTTTCGTGAACCCTACCATTGATCTTAAGAAAAAAATGACAGTGATAGATAAGGTATTTCCGGAGGAGATCAGAAATTTCCTTAAAGTGGTTTGCAAATATCAGCGAATGGATCTGATCGAGGATATTTTCGCCGCATATGACAGGTACTGCGATGAACAGAACCAGGTTCTGAATGCTGTCCTGACATGTACTGTACCTCCGAGTGAGGAACAGAAAAAAGGAATGGAGGCGTTCCTTTGCAAAAAGTATGGAGCTAAAAAAGCAAAGATTGAAGTATGCCAGGATCAGGCACTGCTTGGCGGTTTTATTCTCCGCGTTGGCAGTGATGAGTATGACTGGAGTATGAAAGGACGCCTGAACAGATTAGAACAAAGATTGACCTGGAGGTGAACAAGGTGAGTTCAATCAATTCAGATGAGATTATTTCTATCCTGAAAGAGGAGATAGAAAATTTTGATACACTGAGCAAGGACAGTGAAGTTGGTACTGTTGTTGCTGTAGGTGACGGAATCGCCACGATTTATGGGATTGATCACGCCATGTACGGGGAGATCGTTACCTTCGAGACAGGCCTGAAAGGAATGGTACAGGATATCCGTAAGAATGAAATCGGATGTATTCTTTTCGGAAGCGATACAGGCATCCGCGAAGGCACGAAGGTAGCCCGTACAGGAAAGAAGGCAGGCGTTCCGGTTGGCGATGCTTATGTAGGAAGAGTTGTAAATGCACTCGGTGAACCGATCGACGGAAAAGGTGAGATTGCATCAGACGATTACCGCCCGATCGAGAATGAAGCACCGGGAATCGTAGATCGTAAATCAGTCAGTGTCCCGATGGAAACCGGTATTCTTTCCATCGATGCAATGTTTCCGATCGGTCGTGGACAGCGTGAGCTGATCATTGGAGACCGTCAGACGGGAAAGACATCCATTGCTTTGGACACAATTCTGAATCAGAAAGGCAAAGATGTAATCTGTGTCTATGTTGCAATCGGACAGAAAGCATCGACAGTTGCCAAAGTTGTAAATACATTGCAGACGCATGGAGCGATGGATTATACGATTATCGTATCTTCCACAGCAAGCGACTGTGCCCCACTTCAGTACATTGCACCATATGCAGGAACAGCAATGGCTGAATATTTCATGCACAAGGGAAAAGATGCCCTGATCATTTATGATGATCTTTCCAAGCACGCAGTTGCTTATCGTGCTTTATCCCTGTTGCTTGGACGTTCTCCGGGACGTGAGGCATATCCGGGAGATGTCTTTTATCTTCATTCAAGACTTCTGGAGAGATCCAGCCGCCTGAGTGAGGAACTTGGAGGAGGTTCTATTACGGCACTTCCAATTATTGAAACGCAGGCAGGAGATGTATCTGCATACATCCCGACCAACGTAATTTCCATTACAGACGGACAGATCTTCCTGGAGAGCGGACTTTTCGCATCAGGAATGAGACCGGCGGTTAATGTCGGACTTTCTGTATCCCGTGTAGGTGGTGCGGCACAGACGAAAGCAATGAAAAAGGCATCAGGAAGTATCCGTATCGATCTTGCACAGTATCGTGAAATGGAAGTGTTTACGCAGTTCAGTTCTGATCTGGATGCGGCAACCAAGGAACAACTGGAATATGGAAGTGGTCTGATGGAACTTCTGAAGCAGCCATTATATCATCCGCTTTCACTGCATGAGAAGGTAATCACACTCTGTGCAGCAACGCATAAAGTACTTCTTGGAGTAGAAAAGACAAAGATCAAATCATTCCAGGCAGATATGCTTCGTTATTTTGATACAGAGCATCCGGAGATCGGTCAGGAGATCGAGGACAAGAAAGTATTGTCAGAGGAATTGATCACAAAGATCGTAGAGACGGCAAAGGAATTTAAGAAGAGCAGGTGTTAATATGGCAAATATCAGAGAGATACAGAGCAGGATCAACAGTGTCAAGGACACGATGAAGATTACCAATGCAATGTATATGATCTCTTCTTCAAAGCTGACGCAGGCAAGGAAAAAGCTGGCAGATACAGAGCCGTATTTCTATGCACTTCAGGGTGAGATCAGCCGTATTCTCCGTCATATGCCGGAACTGCATCACAGTTATTTCAATCAGAGAGAAGAGATCCCGGCAGAAGAACGAAAGATCGGATCGATCGTGATCACGGCGGATAAGGGTCTCGCCGGAGCTTACAACCATAACATTGTAAAGTTGGAAGAAGAAATCCTGGCGAAGCCGGGACAGCATAAGCTGTTCATTGTCGGAGAACTCGGAAGACATTATTTTGCCAAACGTGATGTAGAGATTGATACAAACTTTAAATATACAGTTCAGAGACCGACCATGCATCGTGCGAGGGACATTTCGGGAGTGATCCTGGAGCAGTTCCGCAACAGGGAGCTGGATGAGGTTTACGTGGTTTACACGAGAATGGAAAATTCGGTGCAGGCTGAAGCGGAAGTCATGAAACTGCTTCCTTTGGAGAGAAGTGATTTCGGTGAGATGAAGATGCCACTGAATATGTACCGTGAGGAAATCGAACTGAATCCATCACCGATGGCGGTCATGAACAGTATTGTACCAAGCTATATCAACGGTATGATCTATGGTTGTTTGGTAGAGGCATATGCAAGTGAACACAATGCACGTATGATGGCGATGAAATCGGCAACGGACAGTGCCCAGGAGCTGATCAAGGAACTGTCGATCCTCTATAACAGAGCAAGGCAGGCAGCCATTACGCAGGAGATCACGGAAGTCTGCAGTGGTGCGAGAGCACAGCAGAAGAAGAGTTAAGGTAACTGTTTAGGACAGATACAGAAAGCGAGATAGAGACATGAATAAAGGACGAATTGTACAGGTTATGGGACCTGTCGTTGACGTAGTATTTGAGAACGGCGACCTTCCTTTTATCAAAGATGCTCTTGAAGTTGAAAATAACGGAAAGAAATGCATCATGGAGGTTGCACAGCACCTCGGAAATAATGAGGTACGCTGCCTGATGCTTGCCGCCAGCGAAGGACTTTGCAAGGATATGGAAGTCACAGCGACCGGAGCGGGTATTCAGGTACCTGTCGGTGAGCAGACACTGGGCAGACTGTTCAATGTACTCGGTGAGACAATCGACAATGGCGAGCCGATCACTGATTCAAAAAAATGGGTCATCCACAGAGAGCCACCAACATTTGAAGAGCAAAGTCCGGTTGTAGAGATTCTTGAGACAGGAATCAAGGTTATCGACCTTCTTGCACCTTATGCAAAAGGTGGTAAGATCGGTCTGTTCGGTGGAGCCGGTGTAGGTAAGACTGTATTGATTCAGGAGCTGATCCGTAACATTGCCACGGAGCATGGCGGATATTCCATCTTTACAGGAGTCGGAGAGCGTTCCCGTGAGGGAAATGACCTCTGGACAGAAATGAAGGCATCAGGAGTACTGGATAAGACAGCACTGGTATTCGGACAGATGAATGAGCCACCTGGAGCACGTATGCGTGTCGCTGAGACAGGACTGACGATGGCAGAATATTTCCGTGATGAGCAGCATCAGAACGTGCTTCTCTTCATTGACAATATTTTCCGTTTTACACAGGCAGGATCTGAGGTATCCGCACTTCTTGGCCGTATGCCTTCAGCCGTTGGTTATCAGCCGACACTGGCTACCGAGATGGGTGAGCTTCAGGAGCGTATCGCATCAACAAAGAACGGTTCAGTTACATCCGTTCAGGCGGTCTATGTACCTGCCGATGACCTGACTGACCCGGCCCCGGCAACAACATTTGCCCATCTGGATGCGACAACTGTACTTTCAAGAAAGATCGTTGAGCAGGGAATTTATCCGGCAGTAGATCCGCTGGAGTCCAGTTCCCGTATTCTGGAAGCAGATGTAGTTGGAGAAGAACATTATGAGGTTGCAAATAAAGTAATCGCAATTCTTCAGAAATATAAAGAATTGCAGGATATCATTGCCATCCTTGGTATGGAAGAGTTATCAGATGAGGATAAGGCAACTGTTATGCGTGCAAGAAAGATTCAGAGATTCCTTTCTCAGCCGTTCTTTGTAGCGGAGACATTTACGGGAATCCCGGGAAAATATGTACCGCTGAAAGAAACGATCCGTGGATTCAAGATGATCATTGACGGAGAGATGGATGAATATCCGGAAAGTGCATTCTTTAATGTTGGAACGATCGACGATGTCATTGCAAAGGCAAAAGCTGAAGCAGAAGAGGCACAGGCATAATAACGGGGTGAGTGCATATGGATACATTTGGTCTTAAAATCATAGCGAGTGACGGAGTGTTCTATGCAGGAAGATGTCAGAAACTGACTATTCCGGCACCGGATGGTGAGAAAGGAATCCTTGCCCATCATGAGAATATGGTGATCGCGGTGACAGTCGGGATTGCCCGGATGAACGTTGACGGGACGGAATGGAAAGAGATTGCTGTAGGAACAGGATTTGCGGAGATTGTAAATAACCGTGTAACTCTGATCGTAGATACAGCGGAGAAGCCGGAAGATATTGATGTACGTCGTGCAAGAGAGCAGAAAGAGCGGGCAGAAGAACAGCTTCGTCAGAAGCAGAGTATTCAGCAGTATTATCATACGCAGGCTTCGCTGGCAAGAGCAATGAACCGACTGCGTCTGTCGCAGGATAAAAAATGGAACTTGTAAGCAAAGTGAAAATATAAGATTATATTTCTTAATGGAAGAGATGTGCATGGAAGGACAAAGGTCTGCAATGTACATCTCTTTTGTCGTACAAACCCAGGCAGGTGTCAGCCTGCCTGGGATCCCTTTTTTGTGATAAAGGAATCTTTTTTATTGCGTTTTCGTATGGATTATACTACAATTAATTATGTCTGAGTATGGGCAGAAGAACCATAGTAATAGAGACAAGGGGAGATATTTGTATGAGTGATAGAGATAATCCGCGTTCTCTCGTAGAGATTATGAATGATGTACTGAGTACGGTACGTGAACATTATGACTCCGAGTATGTATATTATATTGAAAAAGAATATGAAGATATTGATGTGATTTATGAGTGGTGTGCCAAGCATGTGCCATGGCAGAGGGATAAGATCAAGATGCTGCCGAAGGATCAACGGCCACGCTGGATGGAACAGGAGATTACGGACACCACGGAGGACAGCTACAGTGTCTTCAGGAGACTGGATGAGAATACTGTGGCAATTCTTGCAGCAGTAGGGGTTCACCGTGGAGGATGCGAAGTGGATCTGCTGCGGAGCGTTCTGGCGTATCTTCCGGAGGCCATTACTTTACAGAAGCTTCAGAAGCAGCAGGAGTATCTGAGTTATCATGACAAGCTTACGGGACTATACAATAGAAACAGTTTTGTTTCTTATACAACGGATATAAATCCCGATGAGTTAAATTCATTAGGTGCAGTATCGGTAGATATTAACGGTCTTAAGAATTTTAATAAGGAATTTGGAAGAGATTACGGAGATGAAGTAGTGATCCGTGTCGGGGAAGTGCTGGAAGAGTATTTCCATACTGCAAATGTATATCGTATGACCGGGGATGAGTACCTGGTTCTGGTGGAAAATATCACATACGAAGAGTTTATGAAGCAGGTACACGGCACGTATACGAAGCTGGATAATATCAGTCTCGGACTTGCTTCTCTTGGCTGTGCATGGGAGAAGATCGACATTGATGTGGATGCACTGGTTTTAAGTGCCGAGAACATGATGCGTGAAGAGAAGAAAAAGTATTATAAGAATCTGCGGAAGGGTCATCATGAACCGATCATCAAGCAGGATCTTCTGGAGGATATTGAGGAAGGCAGATTTATCGTATGTCTTGTTCCGAAGATTGATGTGGCGACCGGCAATGTGGCAGGAGCAGAGGCAGTCGTACGCTACCACCACAAGGATCTTGGAATCATGGAACCGGGAAGATATATTAATCTTCTGGAAGAGACAAGACTGTCCCATTATCTGGATCTGTATGTTTTTGAGGAGGTCTGCAAGACCCTGCACAGATGGGAGCTGGACAATCTCCCGATGATTCCGGTTTCTGTCAATTTTGCAGGCACGACATTAAGACAGGACAATCTGATCGAAGAGATGGAGAAGCTTATAGATCGGTATCGTGTCCGTTGTGAATATCTCGAAGTAGAGGTATCCGAATCTTATGCCGACATGAATCAGGAGATGCTGGCAGAGACCAGCAGTAAGATCCGGAAGGCGAATGTCCGGGTGATCCTGGATCATTTCGGGTCAAAAAATTCCAGCTTTTCCATTCTTTCACTGATGGAATTTGATGGATTGAAGCTGGATAAAAGTGTGATTTCAAATTTAGTCGGAAACCGGAGAAGCAGGCTTGTTGCAAAAGCGGTGATCGATATCTGCCGTCAGCTTGGTGCCGTGGTCATGGCATCCGGTGTGGAGACGCAGGATCAGGTGAATGTACTGGAAGAACTGGGATGTGATTATGCACAGGGATCATTCTTTAATAAGGCGATTACGATCGAGACATTTGAAGTAAGATATTTAAAAGAGTAGAGAAATGAAAAATGAGAGTTTCAGACGATCTTTTTCGATGTTGTGTGCGGCAGTGGGATTGATAGTCCTGATGGGAATTGCAGTGGCAGGGCAGATGGAAAGCACGGAACAGCAGAATCAGAAACTCCTTTCTGAAAATCAGAAGCTGACAGAAGAGAACGAAAGACTTGAAAAAGATTTAAATAACTGGAAGATTGCAAAAGAAATAAAAGAAGCACCCGCAGTCCGGCTGAAGGAAGATTCAGAGAACTGGATGCTTGCACTTGTAAATGAAGAGTATCCGCTGGCGAAAGACTATACACCGGCATCTCTGACAAAGCTGGATGAGAAGTGCTCAGTGGATACAAGAATTTACGGAGAGCTGGAGCAGATGATCGCAGATGCGAGACAGGCGGGGCTGAATTTATATGTGACATCAGCATACCGGTCTTATGATCGCCAGCGGGAAGTGTTTGATACGACAATGAAAGACTGGATCAGTAAAGGATACAGTCCACTGGATGCTTATGATGAGACGAAGAAATCTGTGGCAGTTCCGGGTACCAGTGAACATGCGACAGGACTTGCGGTGGACATTATTTCCGGACAGTATACCGGATTGGATGATAAGCAGGGAGATACAGCCGAGCAGGAATGGCTGATGGCACATTGTCAGGAATATGGATTTATTCTGCGGTTTCCAAAAGATAAATCCAATGTAACGGGGATTGTTTATGAACCGTGGCATTATCGATATGTAGGAAAAGAAGCGGCCAAAAAGATAACTGAGCAGGGGATCACCTTGGAAGAATATCTTCAGGCTGATTGATGGATAAACAGGGGGCAGGCGAAAATAAGACTGTCGATACCAATGGGAAATAAAAGACTGAGGAGTATAAGAGGAGTACATAAGGAGGAGCAAAATGGAAGACTTAACGTTTGGTGAACAGGTCAAGATTATTCTTGGAAGAAAAGGAATGACGATCAAAGAACTGGCAGAGACGATCGAAAAAGAGACAGGAAAGAAGATGTCCCGTCAGAATCTGACGCAGCGGCTTGGAAGAGATAATTTCCAGGAGCAGGATATGAGAATGATCGCACAGATTCTGGGATGTCAGTTTCATTTAAGTATTATGGTAGCTGAAGGAGAGAGCGAAGAGACGCAGGGCGAAACTGTTGTAAGATATGAGCAGAAACCAAAGGCTCATAAGAAGCACATTTCCGATGAGGGAGTGCCGGAACAGTTAGAACTGGATCTGTTCTTTGATAAAGATCCGGATGAAGCAGAGCCGACAGAATCAACAGAGGCAGAAGAGACAACTGTGGCACAGGAAGTTGCGTCAGAGCCGGAAGAATCAGAAGAGGCAGTTATGGTTCAGGAAGTTGCGTCAGAGCCGGAAGAATCAGAAGAGGCAGTTATGGCTCAGGAGATTGCAGCAGAACCTGTAGAGGAAGAGACAGCAGATACAGAGGAAGCCCCGGTTTATGAGGAAGAGACGGCATATTCTCCAGAGGAAGAAGCTCCGGTATATTCAGCGGCAGAAGAGTCAGCTTATTCAACAGACGCAGAGCAGGTTTCAGCTTATTCAACAGATGCGGAGTCTGATTCAGACTATGAAACAGAACAGATTTATGCAGACAGAACACCTGCAATCCAGGTGGAGCCGCTGCATCCTGAAACAATGGGTGAGGATGAGCGTGATATGACAATCGGCGAGTTGTATGATATCCATAAGGAACTTTCAGATCTGGAAGAAAATGTAAGGGCAGGAGAGCCGGTCGAAGAAATCAAGAAAGAACTGGAGAAGCCTAAGAAAGAAAAATTCAGAGGATTGAATTTCTTTTCAAGAAAGAAAAAGGCAGTGGAAGAAGAGCCTGCACCGGTAGAAGCAACTCAGACTTATGCAGAAGAGGAAAAAGAACCGTATCGTGCAGAGGAAAATAATGCTGCAGATGAAGGATACAGTTCCTATGAAGAGCAGGAAGAATACGGACAGCCGGAATATGCATCTGAAGGATATCAGGAGGCAGCATATGAAAATACCGGATATGAGCAGAATGATGCCGGATATGAGCCGGAATATGAACAGGGCGATGCCGAATATCAGCAGGGAGAGGCTGAGTTCCAGCCGGTGATCCCGCATGCTGATGAAGAGGAAGACCGTGAGCTTGGAGATGTGAATCCATATACCGGAAAAGAATATCAGTCCAACAGTGTGCGTATGCATCCGACAAGGATCGGATATGTTCAGGTTTACGACAGAACGATTCATAAATGGACAGATATGACGGAATGGGCATTCCTCGGATACCAGGAGCGGAAGAAAGTGCTGCTTGGAAAGGCATACGAGCCACCGATTTATTTAGACTAAAATCAGGCCGGGGAGATACAGGATATGGAATGGAGTACATTATTATCACCGCGAAGAGAGCGGGAAAGCAGTGAAAAATACAGGTCCAGTGATCTGCGGAGTGAATTTGAAAAAGATTACCACCGGATCATAGGAAGTGCGTCTTTTCGCAGACTTCAGGATAAGACGCAGGTATTTCCACTGGATAAAAGTGATTTTATAAGGACAAGACTGACACATTCGCTGGAAGTATCTTCTCTTGGAAAGTCATTGGGACAGAATATTGGAGAGAGTATTTTAAAATATAAAAAAGACAGTGGATTTACCCCGCAGATGAAGGAAGATATCTCGCATATCCTTCAGTGTGCGGGACTGATCCATGATATAGGGAATCCACCGTTCGGCCATTTTGGAGAATCTGCCATCCGGGAGTGGTTTATACGAAATCTGCCGGAACTGAAGTTTGAAGGTGAAAGAGTAGAAGATCTTCTGACAGAACAGATGAAGCAGGATTTCTATCATTTTGAAGGAAATGCACAGGCACTGAGGCTTGTATCAAAGCTGCACTATCTGGTTGACGAACATGGAATGAATCTGACCTATGCGTTACTGAATACCATGATCAAATATCCTGTTCCATCCACCGGGATCGATAAAGAGAGTGGAAATATCAAGGACAAAAAGATGGGATATTATCTTGCAGATGAAGAATTGTTCCACAGGATCACGAAAGCGACAGGAGCGGGAAATAACCGTCATCCGCTGACATATATTTTGGAGGCGGCAGACGATATCGCTTATAAGACGGCAGATATTGAGGATGCTTTTGTGAAAGGATTTATTTCGTATCATCAGCTTGAGAGTGAGCTTGTAGTGCTGGAAAAGGAAACGGAAGATTCTCCGTTCAAACCGGCGACAAAACTCCGGCAGTTATATCAGAGGGGTGTGGAGAAGCAGGTCAGCAGTCCTGAAGCATACGCAGTGAAGAACTGGATCATCAGTGTGCAGGGATTTGTACTAAATTGTGTGACCTATGGATTTACTTCTAATTATGAAGCTATTATGGCCGGAACATTCGGACAGGATCTTTTTTATGGGACATTTGCAGAAAAGCTGATGAATCTGCTCGGAGATCTTGCTTACCGGAAAGTTTTTTCATCCAGACAGATTTATAAAATGGAGCTTGCAGAATATACGATCCTGGATTTCCTGATGAACCGTCTTGTAAGTTCTGTGTTGTATTACAATACGGACAGCGAACAGGATTCACTGGACAGCCGTATGGTATCCTTTATTTCTGATAATTATAAGACCGCCTACAGGCTGCAGTCACAGGGAAAAAGCAGGACAGAGAAATTATATCTCCGCCTGCTTCTGGTGACAGATTATGTCTGCGGAATGACAGACAGCTATGCAAAGCGTCTGTATCAGGAAATGAACGGGATTATTTAGTGGCGAGATACCGGCACCAGTGTCCGAAAAGTGCATCGTTGTTCCGCTCATCATCTCCCAGTTCAAGAACGGATACATAAGAACTGGTAAATTGAGGAAAACCGAACAGATCCGCAGCACGAGCCTCACGGGCATCATAAATGCCGGGAACGCCAAGCCATATATGACCATCTTCTTCGACCAGAAGGAGGTGGTTATAATTATAATAACCATGTAAAAGAAAACTATTGTTGGCAAGTGACCAGAATTTCCTCGGGAGTGTGGATAACTCTGCCCGCGTGATCTTGCGTGCTGTAACAGAGGATGTGGTATGTTTCGTGTCATCGGAATCAGAAACTGGGGCGGCATTCTTGGTCCCGGCTGTAGCTGTAGTAGCAAGATGGACAGAATCACCGGGATCAACAGATCTGACTGCCTTTGTGGAAGTAACAGGCTGAGTCCCGGCAGACTCCGCAGAATCAATGTCAGATTTCACAGACTCAGTCGTAGGAGCGGAAGTGACAGTTTCAGAACTGGTCTCCGCAGTTTCAGATCCAGTAGTTTCGACTGTCTCGCTTTCCTCCGGTTTGATTTCTGCGGCATGAACGGAGACTTCTTCAGGTGACGGAGACGATTCCACAGGAGAAACTTCTTCAGGTGACGGAGACGATTCCACAGGAGAAACTTCTTCAGGTGACGGAAACGATTCCACAGGAGAAACTTCTTCAGGTGACCGGGACAGTTCTTCGGCAGAAATCAGTGAAAAACCAACAGGAAGTGCATTAACTGAGGCAGCCCAGAAGAGTGGTTCTGCTTTCCCTTCCGGTAAAAGAAGAAAGCCTTCAAGTCCGGAAAAAGATTTCCCGCAGGGAAATAATGACTCAGATATAGATAACCGGGTCGCAATACTTCCACCGGAATAGTTCAGGATTGCACAGGGAGCATGGATGAGATCCCTGTCTTTGTTATAAAATCCATGGAGTTCCAGTGCCGTTCCGGGAGAGAGTGACAGACTTTTCAGATGAAGTGTCATCATACAGGAGCGGTACTGATGGGAAATCTGTAAAAATCCAAGATTCCTTTTTCGCTGCCCGGTTTCATATTCATAGAGATAATAAATACCCTGGTTCATAAAATACCTTTCATCTTGTCTTTTTCGTATAATGTATTCAAAAGGAGCAGAAAAAAGAACAAAGAAATAAAAGCCGGGAATGTTATGAAAGAATGGAGTGAGAGGAGAAGCCGTTATGGAACAATTAAAGAATGAATCAGAAACTGAATTACAAAATCAATCAGAAATTGAAATGCAGAATCAATCAGAAGCTGAAATGCGGGATGAAAAATATATGAAAGAAGCGTTGAAGCAGGCCAAAAAAGCATATGCCTTAGAAGAAACCCCCATCGGATGCGTGATCGTCCATGAGGGAAAAATCATTGCCCGTGGATACAACCGCCGCAATACAGATAAAAGTCCGCTTGCTCATGCAGAAATTTCCGCAATAAAAAAAGCCAGCAAAAAGCTGGGTGACTGGCGGCTGGAAGAATGTACTCTTTATGTGACACTGGAGCCATGTCAGATGTGTGCCGGTGCGATCATCCAGTCCCGGATTCCAAGAGTGGTGGTGGGCTGCATGAATCCAAAGGCAGGCTGTGCCGGATCGGTGCTGAATCTTTTGGATGTGCAGGCATTCAATCACCAGGCTGAAGTAAAGACCAAAGTCTTAGAAGAAGAATGCAGCCTGATGATGAAGCAATTTTTCAGAGAGCTTCGTGCGAAGCAGAAAATGAAAAAGAAATCACTTCTCTCTGAATAAGAGTCCGAATACCTTTCTGACAAATGGACCGGCAAAGCAAAGCTGCCAGAAGAATGCCATTGGGAAATTCAATGCGGTCGTCTCAAGCCATACGGCAATAAACTGACTTCCTGCATTTTTGAAAAGCAGGGTCGCAGCCAGGCTCATCAGCGGACACATACCGATGATCGATACGACAGAAATTGCAAGCACGATCATAAACGGGTTGTCTCTTTCTGGATTTACGATCGAAAAAGCTTTCTTTTTGGCAAATGGTCCTACAAGAAAGAAATCAAGGATAAATGCAAGTGGTCCCATGATGACAAGTTCGTGGAAAGCACTTAAAAATACTTCATTCTTCATACCGCCGATGTTCAGTGCGATATTGTAGCAGATCATCACATAAACCATGACAAATACCATGATAATCGTAAAAATTACATCTTGAAACTTATTTTTGGGCATAAAAAAACCTCCTGAGATAATAAGCGTAACAGAATCGTGTTGTTCGTTCATCATTCCGGGGGAATGTATCGTTTCCAATATAACCAATATTCTATTTCATTATTTGTTACTAAAAGTGCATTGTGCTTCGAACTGGACCAACAGACGTTACCCCGACAGTTGACTCAGCCCAGGCACCCTTACGGCACCCGGAAGGTTCTGCTTAGTGCTGCTCCGTTCCCGACCTGACACGGTTCACAGATTCCCGTCGCGTAAGACCCGGACATCAACGTCACTTATCGGGGGCAGCTCTGCCAGCTTTCGCCCTCTGCACAATATCACCCCTGCTATAGCGGATTGCAGGTTCAAGGTACCGCTACCACCCCGGCTGCACGAATCAATATTTTACAGGATATTTAGAAAAATGTCAACGGATATGGATGATTTTTGAACAAAAAAATAGTATAATAGGGTACTGTTGATAAAATATACAAATGATGTCGGGGTCAAAAGCCCCCGACTATGATACCTACGGATTGTTACGCACTACGTGCTCCCACAATCCTACCCAACATTCGCATATCGTGGTGCTTACGCCCCACTTTTATGCTCATATTGGGGCGGGTCACAAAGTCATTCTACCACTAGTGTGCGAGCACATGTGGTGTCAGACCTTTTGACCCTGGTATCTACAAATGGGAGGAAGAGAGTGAAAGTTTTACTTGCTGCAGTCAATGCAAAATATATTCATTCCAATTTAGCGGTATACTGTCTGAGAGCTTATGCAAAAGAAAGGTATCCTGAAAGTGAGATTGCCATTGCGGAATATACGATCAATCAGCCGTTTGATGAGATCCTGACGGATCTTTACCGGAGAAACCCGGATGTACTCTGCCTGTCCTGTTATCTGTGGAATATAACGGAGGTGGGACAGATCCTCCGGGAGACCGCAAAGATCCTTCCGAAGACTGCCATCTGGCTGGGAGGTCCGGAAGTCTCCTACAATGCCAGGGAGGTGCTGGAAAACTATCCGATGGTGCAGGGGATCATGAAAGGCGAGGGCGAAGAGTCTTTTACAGAACTGGTTGCATATTATGGGAAATTAAAGGAAAGAAAGCAGCTCAGAGATATTGAGGGTCTGATGTTCCGGGATGAGAATGGGGAAATAATTGAAACTGAGAACCGTCCGATCCTGGATCTGAGTACCGTACCCTTTGTATATGAACATATCGAAGATTTTCAGAACAGGATCATTTACTATGAGTCCAGCAGAGGATGTCCATTTTCCTGCAGTTACTGTCTTTCTTCCATAGATAAATGTCTCAGGTTCAGAAAGATAGAACTGGTAAAAAAAGAATTGCAGTTTTTTATCGATCATGAAGTGCCGCAGGTGAAATTTGTGGACAGGACATTTAACTGTAAGCATGACCATGCCATGGCGATCTGGAAGTATATAACGGAGCATGATAAAGGCATTACAAATTTTCATTTTGAGGTGGCAGCAGATCTTCTGAATGAGGAGGAAATCGAACTGATCCGCAGGATGCGTCCGGGACTGATCCAGCTGGAGATCGGAATCCAGTCTGCCAACCCGAAGACGATCCGGGAGATTCACAGAACAATGGATCTGAAAAAGGTACGTGCGAAAGTAGAACGGATCAGAGAAAAAGGAAATGTGCATCAGCATCTGGATCTGATTGCAGGACTTCCTTATGAGAATTATGAGAGTTTCGGACATTCATTTAATGAGGTCTATGCAATGCATCCGGATCAGTTGCAGCTTGGATTCCTGAAAGTACTTCACGGTTCTTTTATGTATGATAATGCAGAAGCGTATGGACTGGTGTGGCAGGATCGTCCGCCTTATGAAGTACTGTCTACCAACTGGCTCCCATATGGGGATGTGATCCGTCTGAAAAAAGTAGAAGAGATGGTGGAAGTACACTATAACAGCGGGCAGTTTGCGAATACGATGGAGCATCTTGTGAAGGAGTTCCCGTCTCCGTTTGATCTGTATGTGGAGCTGGGAGAATATTATGAAAAAAATGGACTGTTCGGGATCAACCATTCCCGGCTGGCACGGTATGAAAATCTGTGGCAGTTTATCAGGACGCAGATTCCTGATCGTGCAGACAGCTACAGAGAGTGGCTGACGCTGGATCTGTATTTGCGGGAAAATGTAAAAAACCGTCCGGCATTTGCAGGGGAGAACCAGGTCACGAAAGAAGAGATGACTGCATTTTACAGGGAAGAGGCAGAAACCCACAGATACTTGAAAGAATATGACGGCTTTGATGCAAGGCAGCTCCGCAAGATGACGCATCTTGAAAAATTTGATGGAAAATATCTTCTCTTTGATTACAGGAACAGAAGCCGGCTGAGTCAGAATGCGGCAACTTATGAAGTATGCTTTTCTAATGAATAAGATGTCGGGGTCGAAAGCCCCCCGACTTTGATGCCTACGGATTGCTCCGTGCTACGCACTCCCACAATCCTGCTCAATATTCGCATATCGTGGGATTATCATCCCACTTTTATGCTCATATCGGGGCGGGTCCTAAGGTCATTCGCCCACCTATGAGCAAGCTCATGTGGACTTAGACCTTTTGACCCTGGCATCATGAATAAGATAATGGTATAATGAGAAATATTTTAGTGAACATGGAAAGGAAATAAAAATGAATTTTTATGATAAGAAAGTAAGAAGACTGATCTCAGTAATTATTCTTGTAGTGATTCTTGCTATGGTTGCGACCATGGTGATTCCGTATCTTATATAGGAAGAGGCAGGAAAATGAGATTAGGAAAGATTACGCAGGCAGCATGGAATCGTTCCGTGAGAAAACCGCTGAAAAAAAAGCAGTGTACCGTTGGAAAAATGGCATGGGAACAGAAATGTGCAGAACTGGAACAGCAGATCCAGAGGACGGAGCAAAGTCAGAAGACAGAACAAGATCAGAAGACAGAACAAAATCAGAAGATCGAAACAGGACGGATGACTGTGTGGAGTACAGCATCTGCCGGTGGGAAAAATGCGAACGTCGGAGCATACGCAGTCATAAAAGCAGCAGGTGAGCTTGCTTCACAGAAAGTTATGGCAGAAGGCGTTTCCATTCATGCAATCCTGCCGGAGCAGATGCAGGAAGAAGATGTAAAGCATCTGACAGATACAGCAGGAGAGCTATGCAAAAAAATGAATCTTGAAATCTGTCAGATACAGGTGGAAACGAGTTCTTTCGTGACGCAGATGGTAGTAACGGCAACTGCGGTCGGGGAGAAAAAATCGACTGCGATTAGAGAGCAGGAAATGACTGTGGCAGGACAGGAGCTTCTTCTCTGTGGTTATGCCGGACTGGAAGGGACGCTGCGTATTTTAGATGAGTCAGAGGAGGAACTGGGGACAAGATTTGTTCCGGCTTTCCTGGAAAAGGCGAAACTTCTGCGGGAAAAGCTGGTTCTCCCGGATCAGATCCTCTCTGTAAAAGAACAGGTTTCCGACATCAGGCAGATCGGAAGTGGCGGAATCCTGGCAGCATTATGGGAGCTGGGCGAAGAATTGCAGACCGGATTTGATATTGATTTTTCAAAGATTGCACTGAAGCAGGAAACGGTAGAAATCTGTGAATTTTATCAGTTGAATCCCTATCTGATGACTTCAGCCGGAAGTTTTTTACTTGTAACAGGGCAGAGTGAAGAAGTGATCGCATGTCTTGCAGAGCAGGGTGTATCAGCAGTACGGCTGGGATGCATGAAAGATCAGAATGCAAGAGTGATAAAAAATGGAGAAGAAACCCGGTATCTGGACAGACCGGCAGCAGATGAACTGGCAAGGTGGTGGAAAGAACATGCTTAATATCGTACTTTTTGAGCCGGAGATCCCGGCAAATACAGGAAATATCGGAAGAACGTGTGTGGCGACAGGTACAAGACTGCATCTGATCGAGCCGCTTGGATTCCGAATTAATGAAAAATCCCTGAAGCGTGCGGGGATGGATTACTGGAAAGATTTAGATGTAACAACTTATATTGATTATCAGGATTTCCTGGATAAAAATCCGGGAGCAAAGATCTATATGGCAACGACAAAGGCACATAAGGTCTATACAGAAGTGGATTACGAACAGGATTGTTATATTATGTTCGGAAAGGAAAGTGCGGGAATCCCGGAAGAGATTCTTGTAGATCATGAAGAAGACTGTATGAGGATTCCCATGATCGGGGATATCCGTTCACTGAATCTTGGAAATTCAGTGGCGATCGTATTATATGAGGCATTAAGACAGAACGGATTTGAGGGAATGAATCTGAACGGGCATCTCCATGAACTGAGTTGGAAATCAGAGACCGGTGAATAACAGGTCGTTGTTCAATACGGAAGTTTGTAAACAGCGGCAGGATCAGATGGTTCGAGAAAAGATGCATATCATTGACAAACCTATCAGTCTGGTATATAATACAGCCTGCTTTTAAGGTGTGAAGAAAAAAGATATTTAATTATAGAAGAAAAAGTTTAGCAGGACAGGATAAGGAGTAACAAAATATGTTGACGCAGTTTTCAAGAACAGAACTTCTTCTCGGAAAAGAAGCAATGGACAGACTGGCAAATGCAAAGGTTGCGGTTTTTGGAATAGGCGGAGTAGGCGGTTATGTCTGTGAAGCACTGGTGAGGAGCGGAGTTGGAGCATTTGATCTGATCGATGATGATAAGGTCTGCCTGACGAATCTGAACCGTCAGATCATAGCGACAAGAAAGACAATTGGAAAATACAAGACGGATGTGATGAAAGAACGAATCCTGGAGATTAATCCAAAGGCAGAAGTGACGATGCACAAGTGTTTCTTTTTGCCGGAAAATGCCGAGGAGTTTCCGTTTGAAGAATATGATTATGTGGTTGACGCAGTGGACACTGTGACGGCAAAGATCGAACTGGTCATGAAGTGCAAAGAGAAAAATGTTCCGATCATCAGCAGTATGGGAGCAGGAAATAAGCTGGATGCGAGTGCATTCCGTGTAGCAGATATTTACAAAACGAAAGTCTGCCCACTGGCGAAAGTGATGCGTCGGGAGCTGAAAAAGCGTGGCGTGAAGAAATTGAAAGTCGTTTACTCAGAGGAGCAGCCGACAAGACCGCTGGAGGATATGTCGATCAGTTGTCGGACAAACTGTATCTGCCCGCCGGGAGCGAAACATAAGTGTACAGAGCGAAGAGATATTCCAGGAAGTGTGGCATTTGTACCATCGGTTGCAGGGCTGATCATTGCAGGTGAAGTGATCAAAGATCTTGCACAGGTATCAAAAAAATAAGATACGGTTAAGAAGATAGAGAACAAGGAAAAGAACGAAGAATGGAACCGGTCATATGCAGGAAGAAGATTGAAAAACCGGGAAGACAGGGCAGGAGAGAGCGATGAGTATTTCAATAGAAGAACTGAACAGGATGAATCCGGACAGTTATCAGATTATTGATATCAGAGATGAGACGGAGATCGGTCACGGAGCGATTCCGGGAGCAGTTGCTGTGGCAACAGAGGAGATTGAGGGAAATGAGAAAATAGATTTCTCCAAAAAGCTGGTGATCTGCTGCAGCAGAGGAAAATACAGTGTAGATGTAGCAGAGGAACTGAGTGAAAAAGGAATCGATGCGGAGAGCCTTGAAGGCGGATATATAGCCTGGCTGATTGACAATATGAAGCAAAAAGAAGCTGCTGAAAAAGCCGGAGAAGGCAGTTTTGCAAAGGACGTAGAGCAGAGCTTAAGGAAGAAATTCCGCAAAAGTATCTGGTGCAAATTCACAAAAGCGATCAATGAATACGAACTGGTGAAGCCGGGAGATAAGATCGCAGTCTGTATTTCCGGTGGAAAAGATTCTATGCTTATGGCAAAGCTTTTCCAGGAGTTAAAGAGACACAATAAGTTTGATTTTGAAGTGAAATTTCTTGTTATGGATCCGGGCTACAGTCCGGCAAACCGGCAGGTAATCGAGGAAAATGCGAAAAGACTGGAGATTCCGATCGAAATTTTTGAGTCAGATATTTTTGATTCTGTATACAATGTAGAAAAATCCCCATGTTATTTATGTGCAAGAATGAGGCGTGGTTATCTTTACAGTCATGCACAGAAAATGGGATGCAATAAGATCGCACTGGGACATCATTATGATGATGTGATTGAGACGATCCTGATGGGAATGCTTTATTCCGCACAGTTTCAGACGATGATGCCGAAGCTGCATAGTACAAATTTTGAGGGAATGGAACTGATCCGTCCATTGTATCTCGTCCGGGAAGATGCCATCAAGGCATGGAGAGATTATAATGATCTGCATTTCATTCAGTGTGCATGTAAATTTACAGATACCTGTACGACATGTAATAATGAAGAAAATCAGTCCAAGAGGATGGAGACAAAAGAATTGATCGCAAGACTGAAAAAAGTGAATCCATATGTAGAGGGAAATATTTTCAAGAGTGTGGAGAACGTGAATCTGGATACGATCGTAGCGTATAAGCAAAAGGGAGTGAAACACCATTTCCTGGATGAATATGATCGGTAGAAAAAGTGGATTATAAAAGAATGAAAAGAGCTGTGAAGAGGGAGCATATCACGATTAAAGCGACAGCCCCGTTTTATTTTCTCTTCCCCTCCCCCTCCAACAGCCATTTCCAGACAGGAACAACATCGATTTCAATACCATCGCAATTCAAAGGGGCTTCCTCGCTATTGGTTATAAGAATACATTTTGAATCAGGTATGAAATTATTTAACTTAACAAATGCCCGGGTTTCGCGTTCTTTGGTATCGATATTGTCAAGAACCTGCATACTGACCTGGATCGCAAGTTTTTCTGATGGAACGTAGAAGTCTATTTCGACATTATTTTCAAAGAAATATACATTTTCAGTACCGTAACGTCTGATCAGTTCGATGGCGACAAGATTTTCCAGTTGGGCAGACTTACAGTCCAGCAGGACGAGTCCAAGGAGACCGGTATCCATAAAATAGTATTTGGGAGAAGTTTCTTTTTCTACCAGTTTTGCTGCATAATTTTGCAGAGTAAAAAGCAGATAAGAATCAGTCATATATCCTACATAATTAATCACAGTCTGTTTGGCAATCGAAGTTCCGGTACTTTTTAAGATGTTCGTCAGCCTGTTAAAAGACAGAGGTTTTGTAATGGATTCAGCGATCTTCTTTAGAATGAGTCTCACAGCAAAGTCATTGGTAATTTTATTTCTTGTGATAATGTCTCCAAGGTATACGGTCTGATAGATGCTGTTCAAAAAAGTTCTTTTATTTCTGATTTCGACTAATTCAGGGAAAGCCCCATAAGTTACATATTCATTATATCGGTTCAGGACGTCAGCCCGGTCTTTGGTACTGATTACATCCAGGTAATTCTTTTCCATATGATTTGCAATGAGGTATTCGGAAAAAGAATATGGATAGACATTCAGGATTACAAATCGTCCACCTAAAGTAGAAGCTATCTCGCTGCTAAGCATCTTACTGTTGCTTCCAGTAATATTAATTCGATATTTCATGTCTGCAATTCTGCGGACAAACTTCTCCCATCCATTGATATTCTGAATTTTGTCAAGAAACAGATAAGGCTTTGTATCTGTCCCGGAAATTTCCAGTCCGATTTCTAAAATGGTATTCAGATCATCTGCTGTCATTTCCAGAAGACGTTCATCTTCAAAGTTCACGTAAACAATTTGGGACAATGGAACACCATTTGCTTCCAACCGTTTTATCTGTTGATACATCATATAAGATTTTCCGGTTCTCCGGATACCGACAAAGCAATAGTTTACATTATCTTCCAGTGAATAGTGTCTTGGTATCATAGGATTGTTGAGATAAATTTCTTTTTGATCGATCATGATCTGCTTCAGGGTATCTCTGTTCATAATATTGTCACCTCCATCATATAAGACCATTATATATTAAATTATTTTCCTTCACAAGACAAATTATTATAAATATTGTCTTATTCACAAGACACTATTAGAATATTATTGTCTATCAAGAAAGACGGCTATAAATAATATATACAAATATGATAAAAATTATTCCTGTCTGCTTTCCTGTAATACTTTAAAAGCAGAAAATTGTCGAATAAAATGATGTCGGGGTCAAAAGCCCCCGACTTTGATGCCTACGGATTGCTCCGTGCTACGCACTCCCACAATCCTACCCAATATTCGCATATCGTGGGATTATCATCCCACTTTTATGCTCATATCGGGGCGGGTCAAAAGGTCTTTCACCCACCTATGAGCAAGCTCATGTGGGCTTAGACCTTTTGACCCTGGCATCATAAAAATTATTAGCCCCACTTATCAATGTAACGAAGAAAATATAATCAATGAATTTATTTACAAGAGCCGGAAATATGCTTATTATCTACATTGTAGGTTATGATCTTCAGGGATCATTGCCGGCTCTAATTATATAAAGTTGAAAATTCTTCAAAGATGCATTGCAGGACGGGAAACCTGTTCAGCCGATGATTCGGTCAATGTATCTTTTTTATTTACGTGAGCGACAGATCAGAGTCTGTGTCTGAGCAAGACCCTGGCAGATGCCACGCTAACCTGAGAAACCCGTAAAGCGTGCTTCTCATATTTTCAAAAGTATAAGGAGGTCCCGGTATGGAAAGGACAAAAGAGACACTCAAAGAACTGATTCGTGCAGGCCGTGCAAAAGTTCCGGCTCACAAAGTGATCAAAGGCGGACAACTGGTAAATGTAATGTCAAGCGAGATCTATCCTGCAGATGTTGCAGTATATAATGATATGATCGTAGCGGTAGGTGATGTAGAAGATTACATTGGATCAGAGACAGAGATCATTGATGCTACAGGATATTATCTGACACCGGGTATGATCGACGGACATATCCACAGTGAGTGCAGCAAGATGAGTATTACAAGTTATGCAAAGGCAGTTGTACCGAGAGGAACAACCAGCATGATCTCAGGACTGGACGAATACATTTCTGTTTCAGGACTGGAGGGACTTCAGGAAGTACTTGCCGAGATGAAGCAGAGTCCGCTGAAAGTGTTCTGGGGTGCTCCTTATAAGACACCATACACGATCCCGAAATCAACCGTTGCATTTAACTTCACAGAAGAAGTTCACAAAGAAGTACAGAAATGGCCGGAGTGCTATGGAGTATGGGAAACGGTACGTGAGTTCCTGCAGGAGGAAGATGAAGATACACTTGGAGCAATCGTAGAAGCTTCTAAGAACCGTCTTCCGGTCTTTGGATGTGCACCAATGGCAGTAGGTAATGATCTGAATGGTTATCTTTGTGGAGGTGTTCGTCTTGACCATGAGAGCTACACACACGAAGAAGTAGTAGAGAAAATGAGAAAGGGAATGCACATGCTGATCCGTGAGTCATGTGTAACACATTTCCTTGAGGAAAATATCAAAGCGGTGACAGAAGTAAATCCAGCTTTTGCAAGAAGAGTCAGCTTCTGTACAGATGACGTAACCGCAACAGATATCCTTGAAAAAGGACATCTTGATAATGTAGTACGTCTTGCGATCAAGGCAGGTGTTGAGCCGATGACAGCCATTCAGATGGCAACGATCAACAGTGCCGAGGCTTACCGTATCGATCATCTGATCGGTTCCATCTGCCCGGGAAGAATCGCAGATATCCTGTTCGTAAAAAGCATTGAAGAATTTGAAGTATGCAAAGTCATGACAAATGGTAAGATGGTAGCGGAAGACCACAAGCTGACTTATGACCTGAAAGCACCGGCAAGAAGCAGCGTATTAAAAGGTGCATTAAAGTGTAAGCTTACGACAAAAGAAGATTTTGAATATAAGACAAGTATCCAGAACGGTGAGGCAGATGTCCTTGCAATGGATGTCAAAGGACCATTTGTCCGCAAGAGAAGAGATGTTGTCCTTCAGGTAAAAGACGGTATCGTACAGCCGGATCCGGAACAGGATGTTGCAATGGTATCCGTACTGGAGCGTTTCGGAAGAAATGGAAATAAATCTCTTGCATTTTGTTCAGGCTGGAAACTGAAAAAAGGAGCAATGGCTTCTTCAGCAGCACCGGATGATAACAACCTGGTTGTTATGGGAGTCAGTGCAGCAGATATGTCGATCGCAGCAAACTATGTGATCGAGCAGGGCGGCGGACAGGTCGTTGTTGCAGATGGCGAGATCGTAGAGTTCCTTCCGCTTCCGGTTGGAGGAATCGTAAGTGATGCTGAACCGGAAGAGATCAGGGCACAGGAAGAAAAGATCGACCAGGCAGCAAGAAGCCTTGGTTCAGATCTGCCGAATCCGATGATGTATATGTTCTTCCTGCCGATTACAGCAATCCCGGATTATGCGATCACAGATGTAGGACCGGTTGATTATGTAAATCTGACAACGTTTGAGCCGGTACTTGCAGTACGTGAAAAGTAATTATAATTATGAAGTCCCGACCGGGTGTGGGAGCATCCGGGAGGGAAAATAAAAAGAGAGAAGGAGGAGGCTGTTTAATTATGAAAGATGCAGCAACAATGAAAGCAGAATTAAAAAAACTGATCGACACGGCAGCAGGAAGAATCCCGGCTGACCTTGTTATCAAGAACTGTAAGGTCGTAAATGTATTTTCAGGCAAGATCCAGGAAGGTGATATTGCATTTTCAGGAGATCAGATCGCAGGAATCGGAGAGTACGAAGGAAAAGAAGTGATCGATGCAGAGGGAAGATATGCCGCACCGGGATTTATTGACAGCCATATCCATATCGAGTCTTCCTATGTATGTCCGGAGGAGATCGGACGTCTCCTTGTACCACATGGTGGAACAACGATCATGGCAGATCCACATGAAATCGTAAATGTATGTGGAATCGCAGGTTTGGATTATATGATGAAGGCAGCCGAGAATACAGTGCTGGATGTGAAGTATGAATTACCATCCTGTGTACCGGCAACTCCATGGGAACATTCAGGAGCAGTTATTGATGCAGAGGCAATGAAAGAGCCTATTACAAGAGAAGGAATCGCAGGACTCGGTGAGTTCATGAATTTCCCAGGTGTGATCAATGCAGCAGACAGTGATCTTGATAAGATCATCGTAGCAAAAAGAGAAGGAAAATTCGTTGACGGACATGGACCTGGAATTGCAGGAAAAGACCTGAATGCTTATGCCGCAGCAAGAATTGCAGCAGATCATGAATGCTCTACTGTAGAAGAGATGAATGACCGTCTTGACCGTGGTATGTATATCCTGCTCCGTCAGGGTTCTGCCTGCCATAATCTTCGTACACTGATTAAAGGCGTGACACCTGAGAACAGCAGAAGATGTCTGCTCTGCTCCGATGATCGTCAGCCGAAGACGATCCTTCATGAAGGACATCTTGACAATCATCTGCGTATCTGCGTGGAAGAAGGTCTGGATGCAGTGACAGCGATCCGTATGGCAACGCTGAATGCAGCAGAGTGCTTTGACTTGAAAGACAGAGGAGCCATTGCACCGGGATACCGTGCAGACGTAGTTCTTCTGGATGATCTGAAAGATTTCCATGTGAACCGTGTATTCATCCAGGGTGCGTTGGTCGCAGAGGAAGGAAAGTATCTCCCGGAGATCAAACGTTATGATATCTCCACAGTAAAGGGAAGTGTGATTGTAAAAGATTTCTCAGCAGAGAAATTCAAAATGCATTTAAAATCTAATAAAGTGAATGTCATCAAGATCCTTCCGGGTGGTGTAGTAACTGCCAAAGATACAGCAGAGATCCAACTGGATGAGAATGGTGAATTTGTAAGAAATCCGGAAGAAGATATCGTAAAGGTAGCCGTAGTGGAAAGACACCAGGGAACAGGAAATGTAGCTTGTGGATTCCTGAAAGGTTACGGAATCAAAGCCGGAGCAGTTGCCCTGTCTATCGCTCATGATTCTCACAACATCATTGTTGTCGGAGTCAGTGACGAAGAGATGGAATTTGCGGTGAACAGCCTGATCGCCCAGGAGGGTGGAATGGTTCTTGTAAGAGAAGGAAAAGTACTGGAAAGCATGCCAATGCCGATCGCAGGTCTGATGAGCGATCAGAGCGGAGAATGGGTAGATGAAAAGCTGACCGCAATTCATGCAAAAGCATATGAAGAGCTTGGAATCGCCGGAGATGTAGAGCCGGTTATGACTCTTTGCTTTATGTCTCTTGCAGTAATCCCGGAAGTAAAACTGACAGATATGGGATTATTTGATGTAACGACATTTTCATTTATACCGGTTGAAGCATAAGCATTGGAGAAAGAACAAATGAAAGAACCTATTCTTGAAATGCGTGGGATCACAAAGAAATTCGGAAGTGTGACCGCCAACAAAGATGTAGATCTGACACTGTATCCCGGGGAGATTCATGCACTCCTCGGGGAAAATGGTGCAGGTAAAAGTACCCTGATGAATATTTTGAATGGAATCTACAAGCCGAACCATGGAAAAATCTATTATAAAGGCAAGAAAGTTTCCATTCGTTCACCGAGGCATGCAGTCGATATGGGAATCGGAATGGTACATCAGCATTTCCGCCTGATCCCGACTCTGACGGCAGCAGAAAATGTATTTCTGTATATGCCGGACTGTAAGCTGATCCTCAATAAAAAAGAAATGGAAGAACAGATCGGAAAATGGTCTTCTGAGTTTCATCTGAATGTAGACCCGTCTGCGTTGATCTGGCAGTTGTCTGTCGGAGAGCAGCAGAGAGTTGAAATCGTCAAACTGCTCTGTCGTGGGGCAGAGATCCTGATTCTTGATGAGCCGTCCGCAGTTCTGACCGCACAGGAAGCAAAGGAAATGTTCCGTGTGCTGCGTCGGATGGCAGACAGTGGAAAGAGCGTAGTGGTTATTTCCCATAAAATGAATGAAGTTATGGAATTTGCTGACCGCATCACCGTATTAAAAGGCGGTGAGGTGGAAGATACCATGCCGGCATCAGAAGCAACTGTAGAACGCCTGACAAAAGCAGTTGTAGGAGAACGTGAATTAAAGCCTCATAAAAATGAAGGTGGCACATGCAGAGAGGAAGTTGTACTGAAATTGGAAAATCTGTCTGTAAAAAATGACAGAGATCTGATGGCAATCAAAAATGTGTCACTGGATATCCATGCAGGAGAAATTCTTGGAATCGCAGGGGTTGCAGGAAATGGTCAGAAAGAACTGGCAGAGGCTGTTGCCGGACTGAGAAAAGTAGTAGGCGGAACCATCACCATTCACGGGGAAGACGTGACAACACAGGGTGCAAAAGCACGCGTGAAGAAAAGAGTAGGCTTCATTCCGGAAGACAGACTGAGCATGGGACTGGTTCCGGGAATGAATATGGAAGAAAACCGTATTCTGAAAGAATTTGATCTGCCGAAATTCAGCAGACATCATATTTTAAAGAAAAAAGTGATCCACGATACCGTACAGGAAGAAATTAAACGGTACGATATCAAGACTGCCGGAGATAAAAGTCCGGTGTCCCTGATGTCAGGAGGAAATCAGCAGAAGCTGTTAGTTGCGAGAGAAATCGGAGGAGATCCGGTTCTTCTGATCGCAGTCTATCCGTCAAGAGGACTGGATATCGGTGCGGCAGAAGCCATTCATGAGATTCTTCTGGAACAGTGCCGGAAAGGGGTTGCCGTGCTTCTTATTTCAGAGGAACTGGATGAACTGTTTCAGATGTCAGACCGGATCGGAGTACTCTGTTCCGGTGAGATGATGGCAGTCATCGACCGCAAAGAAGCAGATTACGATACGATAGGAAGGCTGATGTCAGGTGAACACTATGAGAAATAAACTACGTTTAGAAAAAAGAGAATCAGTAAGTACGATTCGTATCGTACTTACGTCCATCCTTTTTACATTGATCGCATTTGCATTTTGTGGAATTATCATTGCATCAGTTGGGTTCAATCCGCTGGAAGTTTACGGGAAGATGCTCAATAAAGTATTCCTTTCAGGAAAAGGAATCCGCAAAATGATCAATGCCAGCCTGCCACTGATGTTCTGCGGACTTGGTGTGGCACTGACATTTAAAATGAATCTGAATAATATCGGTGCAGAAGGACAGTACGCCATGGGAGCCATTTTCGGTGGAGCTTTTGTACTTTACGGACCAGAGATCCGCGGTATCGGAGGCGGAATCATCCTGGCAGTGATGTGTTTCCTCGGAGGAGCATTCTGGGCATTGCTCTGTGCGATCCCGAAAGCATACTGGAATGTAAATGAGAGTATTACAACTCTGATGCTCAACTACATTGCACTGATCATCTTAAGTTACCTTGTTCTTGGTCCATGGAAAATGCCGGGACAGAATGTAGGTCAGACGAAGAGAATCCCGGTTGGACTTGAGATCCCTGAGATCAATGGAATCAGTGCCGGAATCATTCTTGGAATCGTGGCGGCGGTTGTAATCTTCCTTGCATATAAGTATACAACAGACGGGTATCAGTTATCAGTGATCCGCAGCAGTCAGAATTCTGCAAGATATGCCGGAATCAATATTAAAAGAAATATCATTCTTGCACTGGTGATCAGTGGAGGACTTGCCGGACTTGCCGGCTATGTACAGTATGCGGGAGTTTCACACCGTATCATGGAGCAGATGCCGAACAATGCCGGATATACCGGAATCGTCATCGCTTATCTGAGCCGCCTGAATCCGCTGGTGATCGTGATCGTGTCAATTTTATTTGCGGGACTGCAGAACAGCAGTGCCACAGTGCAGATCATGGGTGTGCCGACGCAGATCGCGACAATGATCCAGGGAGCGGTTATGATCTTTGTGATTGCAGGAGATTTCTTCCAGCGTTATAAGATTGTTGTAAATAAGGAGGTGAAAGCATGATCGCATTAATCATTTCATTATGTTCGGGAGCAATCGTCTATGCAGTTTCCGTCATGTATGCCGGGATCGGTGAAACCTTCTCAGAGCGTGCAGGTATCATGAATCTTGGCGTTGAAGGGGTGATGCTGATGGGAGCAGTCAGTGGTTATATCACTGCAGTTCACACACAGAATCTGTTTTTATCATTTCTGGTCGTGCTTTTGACCGGAGCTGCATTAGGTCTTGCATTTGCATTCCTTACCGTAACGCTGCAGTCAGATCAGACTGTATGTGGTATGGCAATGCTGATATTTGGAACAGGATTGAGTGGATTTATTGGAAAAGATGTTTCCGGTGTGGCTGCCAATCTGAAGTTTGAAAAGATCGCAATTCCTGTACTTTCTAAGATTCCTGTGCTTGGAGATATTTTCTTTAAACAGAATCTTCTGACATATGCAATGTACTTTATCATTCCATTATCTATGTTCTATATTTACAGGACAAGATATGGACTGAAGCTGCGTGCGTTGGGTGAAAATCCGGCAGCACTGGACGCAGCGGGAGAAAATGTATTTGCGATGCGTTATGGTTATATCATCTTCGGATGCATGATGATGTCGATCAGCGGGGCGTGCGTTTCGCTGGCAAATACAAACTTCTGGAACAGCGGAATGACAGCCGGAAAAGGCTGGATCGCATTTGCACTGGTTGCATTTTCATCCTGGAATCCGGTCATGCTGATGTGGGGAGCATTGCTCTTCGGATTTATCAGTTGTCTCGGAAGTAATCTGCAGATTTATCTGCCGTCTGTTCCAACGGAGGTATACAGTATGCTTCCGTACATTGCAACTGTGATCGTATTTATACTTTCAACAGGAAACTTCAGAAAGAAGCATACCGCAGAGCCGGCAGCTCTTGCAAAACCTTATGATCGTGAAAGCCGGTAAAAAGATCTGAAAAGAAAAATAAAAAGATTGATAAAAACCGGAAAAAGAGGAGGACAAAATGAAAAAGAAATTACTTAGCTTATTAATGGTAACAGCCCTGACAGCAAGTCTTGTGGCAGGATGTGGATCTAACGGAGATTCAAAAGATAAATCATCCGGTTCAGACAGAGAAACCAAAGATGTATCGGAGCTGGTGATCGGTGAGATCGAATATTCCGTTATTGATGATGGCGGCTGGGCTCAGTCTATGCATGAAGGTCTTGTAAAAGCCTGTGAGGATCTTGGAATCGATACAAAGACAAATCTTCTGACAATGGAAGAAATCTCAGAGGAAGATACATCCCTGATCGAGTCTACAGTGGAAGAGCTTGTAGATGAAGGTGCAGACATTATCTTCGGATGTTCTGCGGGATATTCGGCAATCCTTGCAGAGCTTCAGCAGGAATACCCGGATGTTATCTTCGCACAGCAGAGTAACGATGTTTATGATAACATCATTGAGTTCCAGATCCGTGGATATGAGGGAGATTTCCTGACAGGTTACTTATCAGCACTGATGAATGAAGGATCTAATCAGCTTGGCTTCTGTGCAAGTATGGATGAGGCATCTGTCCGTACAGCAATCAATGCTTATGCACTTGGTGCAAAATATGCAAATCCGGATGCCAAAGTTCAGGTACTCTGGGCTGACAGCTGGTATGATCTTGATGTAGAATCTCAGAATGCCAAGACACTGATCGACAATGGAATCAAATATATGGGAATGGAAGCTTCTTCACCTGCTGTTCCGCAGACCTGTGAAGAGAATGGTGCATTCTGTATCGGTTATAACGTAGATATGCAGGCATCAGCTCCGAAGGCAGTTCTTACATCTTTTGTATGGAACTGGGCTCCGATCTTTGAAGATATCATGAAAAAGACAGCAGATGGAACAATCGATATTTCAGCGAACTATTATGAAGGAGGCGAGTGTGCTGCACTGGCTCCGTTCAATAAAGACCTTGTTCCACAGGAAATTCAGGATAAAGTTGAAGCACTCCGTGAGAAGATCAACAATGGTGACGTACAGGTTTATGCCGGAGAACTGAAAGACGATCAGGGAAATGTACTTGTAAAAGACGGAGAAGTAATGTCTGATGATGATATCCTTGCACAGGACTTCTTTGTAGATAATGTCATCGGTGGAAAGAAATAATAATTCCCAGGTGGATGTTTAAGAAGAAACAGCGTCAGAATAAAAGACTGAAAAAATTAGAAAAGGTCAGAAAATCAAAGGGCAGACGGTTCGACTGGATCGTCTGCCCTTTGACTATCAGAATATGTAGAGATGCTGGTAAAGGATCCGTTCGAGATCTCTCTGAAAGAAGTCTTGGAGATTTGACTACCAGAATATGCAGAGATGCCGATAAAGGAAAGAGTCTCTGTTTTGTCGGGGATACACATCAGAGATTCAGCATGTCTTTTTAGCAAATTGTAGATATAATTCAAAAAAAATATTTTTTTTGAAAAAAATAAAAAAAGTGCTTGCATTCCTGAAAGAACTATTATATAATAACTCTTGTCTTAAGGAAAGGACATACAACTTAAGAGAAGCGCGATTAGCTCAGTTGGTAGAGCACCTGACTCTTAATCAGGGTGTCCAGGGTTCGAACCCCTGATCGCGCACTTCTGATCATCGTTTTCATAGGCAAAAGCACTGTGGGGAGGATGATTTTTTGTGTCTGAAAAAATAAGCATATCGCTGGAAAATTGTGAAAAATAACGATAAAATGGAAATCAAAGAACGGTATTACTAGGTAATTGCGAAACAAGTTCGCAATCTTGATTGAAAACAAGGATAGACTTCTTTAAAGTGGTTGATGGACTTTTCAACGTTTACACGGATTTTATATGTTTCTTCCCATTCTGTCGAACCTCGTTCAACTCCGGGATAGGCACGAAGATTCTTTTCCACAACGATATCCGGATGAGCCATAGGCAGCCTTATAAGGATCATAGCTTTTATCAAGGTTGTTTGCCTTTGCAAAAGCCTTTAACTGTTTGATAATACGGTTTGCGTATTTTGGATTATTTTCAGTGACCCGGGCTTCAATGCCAGAGGTATCGAAGATAGTCATAGTCGCCAGATGAGGGTCAAGTTTTTGGCAAATCGGTTCGGTAATATCAACCATGTGATCGAACATAGATCGTAAGTCCATCAGGAAATCTTGTTTGAAACGGGTGAATTTTGAGGCATCAGGAACAAAAGAAACAAGAACAATTTCATCAAGGTTAATGGTTTCATCAAGAAGTGAAAGGAACTGGTATTTGTTGTTGTCGAATTTATTTTGGCAATCTTCAAAAAATTCTGCCAAAGAGAGCTACTTATGTGTTATCATGTAGGTATATCTCCTTTAGGTGGATTGGTTGATAGTTTCTCGCAACTCTATTTTACCATAAATCTTGAGGAGATATTTTATTTTAACAACAAAAAATGCCGTATTTATGCGGCTTTTGGCGTTTCGCAAACGCCTAAACGAATAATGTAAGAGTAAGGAGAAAAATTATGTATTTTGTACCGAACGGCACGAAAGAGTGCGGTTATTATGAATGTAAAAAGTGTGGTTATCGTTTTCTGTCTTTGCAGACGATGAAAAAGATTGCGTGTCCTGATTGTGAGTCAGAGATTGATTATGAAATCGGACCGGATGAATCCATGGAAAATGTCATTGATACAGCAGAATTGCTGGAGAAGATCGAAGGAGAAGAAGAGGTTGAAAAGATGGATACTCTTTTAAGCCTTGCGATCACCGGAGGGGATGAAAGCTGGATTTAAACTCTCATGTTACATTAGAGTTCCTGATGAGTTATACATAAGCTAAAAAGAGTATGAGGATTTTCAGGAGGCAGAAATGGACGAAAAAAGGACAGGGTATATCAGCATCGGAGAGATGGCAAAGATGAACCGGACAACTGTGCCGACATTGAGGCTGTACGATTCAATGAATCTGCTTACGCCATGTTATGTGGATGAAAAAACGTGTTACCGGTATTATGATATCAAGCAGAATGCCCGGTTGGACATGATTCAGTATATGAAAGAGCTGGGAATGGAATTAAAAGAGATTAAGAGTATCCTTGACCGGAAAGATCTGGATCTGATAGAAGATGTACTGATGCAGAAAAAAGAGCAGACGCTGCAGGAGATGCAGGAGCTGAAATTTAAAATGGAGGCGATCGACCGGACTGTGGCATCGATTAAGCGTTATAAAAAATCCCCTGCAAGTGGAACTATTACGTTGGAGTATATTCCAGACCGTACTATTTATTCTATGACGGTGGATAAGAATTTTTATGATTACAATATTGATACATACGAACTGATTCTGAAGCAACTGAAAAATAAGCTGATGGAATGTGATATTCCACAGGTCTACTATTGTAATGCGGGAACGTTGATGAGCCGGAGAAGGTTTGAAGAGCAGAGTTTTTATTCTAATGAGATTTTTATTTTCGTAGATGATAATTTTCCACTTCAGGACAGGGTACAGAAGATTGAAAATGGAATGTACGCGTGTATTTATACGGAGGATTTCGATGAAGAACAGGAGTGTGCCGCAAAGCTATTGGAATATTGTAAAAAGAATCACTATGAAATCTGTGGAGATTATATCTGTGAAGAGATCATGGAAATGCATATTTTTAATGAGCGGAAAAGATCCATGTATTTGCGGCTTCAGGTTCCTGTAAAAATGAACAAATAATTTGTCGGATTTCTGTGACAAAAGATGGTTGACTCTCAAGTTACTTCAGACTTTATACTGGACTTAGATAAAAATTTAACAAATGAAAAAGAAGATAAAAGAAATTTGTTGGGACAGAAACCGGTACTTCGGTACTGCTTAATCCGGTGTCTGTCAGGGCGATGAAAGCAGTACAGAGAGGAAGGTCAGTATGGAGAAAATTAAAGTAATTCAGTATGGATGCGGCAAGATGAGTAAGTATACATTACGTTATCTTTATGAAACCGGATGCCAGATCGTTGGTGCGATTGACTGTAATCCTGCAATTGTCGGAATGGACATCGGTGATTATGCAGGGCTGGGTGTAAAGACCGGAATCTTGATCAGTGACAATGCCGATGAAGTTCTGGACAATACAGATGCCGATATTGCGGTTGTTACTTTATTCAGTCTCGTAAGTGAATGTTTCCCTCACTATATGAAGTGTCTGAGCAGAGGAATCAGCGTTATTACAACTTGTGAGGAGGCAACTTACTGTTGGACGACAGATCCTGTCAGAGCGAACATTCTGGATGTGACAGCGAAAGAGAATGGCTGTACATTTGTTGGAAGTGGTATGGAAGATATTTTCTGGGTAAATATGGTCGGCATGGTAGCTGCTGGATGCCATAAGATTGAGAAAATTGAAGGTGCAGTAAGTTATAATGTAGAGGATTATGGACTGGCACTGGCCAAGGCACATGGTGTAGGTCTGACACCGGAAGAATTTGAAAATCAGATTGCACATCCGGAAGAGATAGAGCCATCTTATGTATGGAATTCCAATGAGGCACTTGCATCAAAGATGGGATGGACGATCAAGAGCCAGACGCAGAAATGCGTGCCATATTTCCATGATACAGATTTGTATTCATCTACTTTGGATGCAACGATTCCAAAGGGAAATTGCATCGGTATGGCAGCAGTTGTTACAACAGAGACATTCCAGGGACCGGTCATTGAGACGCAGTGTATTGGAAAGGTATATGGGGCAGACGATGGAGATATGTGTGACTGGAAGATTACGGGAGAACCGGATACGGAGTTCCATGTTGTAAAACCGGCAACAGTGGAACATACCTGTGCAACGATCGTTAACAGAATCCCGGCAGTGCTTCTTGCTCCGGCAGGACTGGTAACGATGGATCAGCTGGAGGAAATTGCATATCCGACCTATCCGATGGAATTTTATCTGTAGTCAGATGCAGACTGTATTCTACAGATGAAAAGAATAGAAAGAAAATAAGGTTCAAAATGAGATCCTGCTTTTTTAAGCAGGGTCTTTTTGCTACCTATTGCGAGATTCCTGCATAATATGTAAGTAGTGTCTGCTGATTAATAGAAAAACAGCTTGAAACCATTGATTTTACTGCATTTTTCACTCGAAAATGATATAATTATAAAGTGCACGGTTTTATAAGTATCACTTTTGATGACAATATATAAGCTATATGAACAACAACAGCACATGTACCAAAACAAGGTTCATAGTGTAGAAAACCGCATTGTCAGTATCTCACAGCCATGGATTAGACCAATCGTCAGAGGAAAAACAAAAGCTCCGGTTGAATTTGGTCAAAAGCTTGGGAGGCCAAGCCTTACAAAACAATCATCAAAAGAGAAAAAGCAGGAATATCAGGATAACACCGATCGAATTGAGGTAGAGCACTCATTCAGTTTAAGTAAACGCTGCTACGGAATGGACTTGATAAGAACCAAGCTCTATGACACAACACTTACATCGATTGCGTTATCTGTATTTGTGACGAATTTATTCAAGATTCAGTCATGAATACTTTTTGCTCTTATTTATCTTTTGGAGCTGATTGGATTACAACCTGCTGATTTTCAACCGGAAACGGTTTAATCAGCAGACACTATATAGCAGTGACCCTGTATCTATGGTAGAATGAATTCATCCATAGATGCCTGGTCACAGAGGTATGGATACCTCGGAAAGGAGATTTTATGAAGAGACCGGACAACAATAGAATAACAGCACTTTATGAGAGACTGTCACGAGATGACGAACTGAATGGAGACAGTAACAGCATTGTAAACCAAAAGAAAATGCTTGAAAAATATGCCAAAGAACAGGGTTTTACAAACCTTGCTCACTATACCGATGTGTATAACCAAAGATTGATACCATTTGATACAAAAATGGCGGTTCAAACGCCAAAAATAACGGCTTTCGAGGGCAAAAGAGCCTGTCGAAAGCCGTTATTTTTGTTTTGGGGATTTATGTAGTTCGTGTGCGGGGTTCATCAATGCACCCAGCTAATAAGGGGTGGGTGCATTTGCACCCAAGCAAATTAAAAGCTCAAAAGGTTTAGTTGTAAAACATCTTAACGATTACTTGTTTTTATATTTATCCATCTCTATGAGCATTTTGTAAAGATGTTTCTGTTCTGCTTTTGTCTTAGCAGAAACAAATTCGTAGCATTTCAAAGGGATGCTATCCTCTTGTTCATTATCACCGAGCTTTTCAAACAGACGGGAAAGAGGGATATTGAGGGCGGATGCAATCTTTTCCACGCTTTCAAGAGTAGCGTTCTTTTCTCCTCGTTCCAGTTGTCCGATGTAGGTCGGATGACAACCTGCCATTTCGGCCAATTTCTCCTGGCTGAGATTCTGTTGCGTTCTATAATTACGGATACGCTGTCCGATAAATTTAGCTATTTCACTCATTATACATCCTCCTATATATAGTCTATAAATATTCTTTTTGATTTACCACAGACTATTGATATTTATTCTTGGCTATGTTATACTATAAATATTAAAAATGTGAATTTGAGTGCTTTTAGTCTTTGGATCAAGCTATATCAGAAAGATTAGAAATGCCAGAACGCAAAAAAGCCGAGATACTGGCGAACACACCAATACCTCGGCTTCATATAACAAAGGCGAAAACAAAAAAATAGCAAGCGATTTTGATGCCTGCTACCCCATTTTGTTTCGTAAAGTATATAACTTGAAGTCCAACACTTTTCAACAAGTATCGTGTAAAATCATACACGATGTTGTCGGATTTGTCAATAGGTACGGAGGAAAAGTCGAAAAGAATTAAAAAATGGACTTTTTGATACCAAATTTTACATAGAATCGCACTCACCATTCTTATTTGATTTTTATTCGCCGTCAAAATCCTTGTCAGCATCAGAGAGAGGAGGTTACTCACAATGCCAAGAAAAGGCGAAAACATTTACAAGCGTAAAGACGGCAGATGGGAGGGGCGATATATTCGTTCCTACGATTCCGAACATAAAGCAAAATACGCCTATGTTTACGGAAAAACCTATAGCGAGGTAAAACGCAAGCTCACGGAGCAAAGAGGCAATGTCCAAAAGGTACAGCCTACTAAGAACAAATCTTCAACCTATGGTGAACTATTAGATTGTTGGCTACATTCAATGCAATTGAATACCAAAGAATCTACGCAAGCACGGTACACGCATCTGATAAAAACACATATCAAGCCGCATTTAGGTGCCGTTCAGCTTTCGCAACTTACAACAGATGCTATCGAAATCTTTATTGAACAGCAACTTACCGATGGGCGTTTGGATAATTCCGGTGGACTGTCTCCGAAAACTGTTACCGATATTCTAACCATTATAAAAAGTACAATCGAATATGCGAGATACAAAGAACTTCCCGTGATTTGTAATCTCAGCAAACTTTCCATAAAAAAGAAAGAGAAAGAAATGAGGGTTTTTACCCCGTCCGAGCAAGAATCCTTGATAGGAACGCTCACAAACGATATGGACCATTCAAAGTTTGGGGTACTCTTGTCTTTATATACAGGGATACGTGTTGGTGAGCTGTGTGCTCTGCAATGGGAAGATTTTGATCTGGCACACAGCAAACTAAAAATCCGAAAAACAATGCAACGTATTCAAGATTTAGGAAACGGAAGTGTTTCAAAAACGAAAATTGTCATCACAGAACCCAAAAGCCAATGTTCTATTCGTGAGATTCCGTTGCCGTTGTTCATCGTTGATGTTGCGAAGAAATTCGCATCCAATCCCAAAGCATACATTTTGACAGGAACCGACCGGTACATTGAGCCTCGCACTATGCAAAATCGGTTTAAAAGTTATGTAAAAGAGTGCAATGTTGAACCGGCTAATTTCCACGTGCTCAGACATACTTTTGCAACTCGATGTGTAGAGGTTGGTTTTGTATTATAATGAAATACAAGAAATATTGAAATCAATCAATGCTCAAATGAGTAAGCATGAGATTGACCATTGTAAGGGGATTGTGATTTAATGTTAAAATGATGTCGGGGTCAAAAGCCCCCAACAATGATGCCTACGGATTGCTCCGTGCTACGCACTCCCACAATCCTACCCAATATTCGCATATCGTGGGATTATCATCCCACTTTTATGCTCATATCAGGGCGGCCCTAAGGTCTTTCACCCACCTATGAGCAAGCACACGTGGTTTCAGACCTTTTGACCCTGACATCCTATTATTTTGTAGAAGTCTTAAAATAAATTGAATTGCGAGGAAAAAATGGATTTTAAATATTGCAAATTAGAAATCTTTATACCGGAAGAAAATTTCCCGGAACTTCAGAAGGCTTTGCAGTCCGTAGATGCAGGGCATATAGGAAATTACGACTCATGTGTGTCCTGTTCAAGGCTTACCAGTTATTGGAGACCATTAGAAGGGACTGATCCATATATAGGAAAAGCCGGGGAGATTAGTTGTGAACCGGAAATAAAAGCAGAGGTAACAGTATTTAAAGAAAAAGTGGATGAGACAATCGAGGCGATCAAAAAAGTTCATCCGTATGAAGAACCGGTTATAAATGTAATTCCGATTTGGCGGACAAGTTTTTAAAAAAAGAAAGAAGTCGGGGGCAAAAGCCCCCGACTTTGATGCCTACGGATTGCTCCGTGCTATGCACTCCCACAATCCTACCCGCTATTCGCATATCATGGTGCTTACACCCCACTTTTATGCTCATATCGGGGCGAGTCCTAAGGTCTTTCACCCACCTATGAGCAAGCTCATGTGGGCTTAGACTGCACTTAGACCTTTTGCCCCTGGCATCATGGTAATGATGAAATATATGTAAATTTGTGGAATCTAAATATTTTCACTTGAAAAAAGAACATACGTTCTATATAATGATATATAAGATGATGCAGATTAGAGTTTTTGGATCACCAGGGAGCTGGCAAAGGGGATTTAGAGGATCAGATGTTGATACGATGCACATTCGGGGAGGAACTGTGGGATGAAAGAGAAAGAGAGAACTTATATTGCGATTGATCTGAAGTCATTTTATGCATCCGTGGAGTGTGCAGAGAGGGGCTTGGATCCACTGACGACAAATCTTGTAGTGGCAGATACATCCCGTACTGCGAAGACAATCTGTCTTGCAGTGTCTCCCTCTTTGAAAGCATATGGGATTCCGGGGAGAGCAAGACTTTTTGAAGTGGAGCGGAAAGTCCGGGAAGTGAATATAGAGCGGAGGCAGAAGATTCAGAAAAGAGAGTTCACGGGAGAATCGACAGATGAAAGGGAACTGGCGGAGAATCCGGAGCTGGAGTTGCAATATATTGCAGCTACACCGAGGATGGCTTTGTATATAGAATACAGCGTCAGAATTTACAGGATTTATCTGAAGTATGTTGCACCGGAAGACATTCATGTGTATTCTATTGATGAGGTATTTATTGATGCAACTGCCTATCTGAGAACTTATGGGATGACAGCGAAAGAACTGGCTGCGAAGATGATCCGGGACGTGCTGGAGCAGACCGGGATTACGGCTGCTGCGGGGATTGGTACGAATCTGTATTTATGTAAGATTGCGATGGATATTATGGCGAAGCGGGTACAGCCGGATAAGAATGGTGTGAGGATTGCCTCGCTGGATGAACTGAGTTATCGAAAGCAGTTATGGGATCATCGACCACTGACAGATTTTTGGAGAGTCGGAAGAGGCTATATGAAAAAGCTGGAAGAGAACGGTCTTTATACGATGGGAGATATTGCGAGGTGTTCCGTGGGAACCCCGGAAGATTTTTATAATGAAGATCTTCTTTATCGGCTTTTTGGAGTGAATGCAGAACTGCTGATCGATCATGCATGGGGATGGGAGCCATGCACAATGCAGGAGATAAAAAAGTATAAGCCCTCTGCGAACAGCTTGGGTTCAGGTCAGGTGCTGCAGTGTCCGTATCCTTATGAGAAGGCACTGCTGGTTGTCAGAGAAATGGCAGACCAGCTTGCACTGGAACTGGTGGACAAAGAACTGGTGACAGATCAGGTTGTACTTACGGTTGGATATGATATTGAGAATCTGAGAAATCCGTCTATACGTGGCAGATATCATGGCGAAGTAAAAAAAGATCATTATGGCAGGCTGGTACCGAAGCATGCACATGGGAGAGCCAACCTGCCGACAGCAACTTCCTCTGCGAAGGAGATTCTTGAGGCAGTTACCGGACTGTATGAAGAAATTGTAAATCCGCTTTTATTTGTGCGACGGATTTCACTTACTGCCAATAAGGTGGTCAGTGAAAAAGATGTTACTGTGGGTCAGAGTTTTGAACAGTTAGATCTGTTTACGGATTATGCAGCACTGGAAGTAAAGAAAAAAGAAGTGCAGGAAGAGAGAAACCGGGAAAAAAGTGTTCAGAAAGCGGTTTTGGATATAAAAAAGAAGTACGGGAAGAATGCGGTATTAAAAGGAATGAGTCTGATTGAAGGTGCGACAGCCGTTGCGAGGAACCGGCAGATCGGTGGACATAAGGCATAAAGAGAGGGGAATCGAAGATGAAAGAAGCTGGAACTGGAAGTGCCTATGAGGAACTTCTCTATTTGCCGCACCATGTGTCAGATGTGCATCCGAGAATGGCAATGATTGACAGGGCAGCCCAGTTTGCACCGTTTGCGGCACTGACAGGTTATGAGGAGGCCGTGGATGAATGTATAAAAAGAATGGAAGAGGAAGTGGAGAACGAATATGGTAAAGATTGATTTGATAACGGGGTTCCTTGGGTCAGGTAAGACTACATTTATAAAAAAATATGCCACGTATCTGATGAGAAAAGGCTTGAATATAGGTATTTTGGAAAATGATCATGGTGCAGTCAATGTAGATATGATGTTATTGCAGGAACTAAGAGGAGATCAGTGTGAATTGGAGATGATTTCAGGAGGCTGCGATGCAGAGACGCACAGACGAAGATTCCGTACCAAGCTTATTTCAATGGGAATGTGTGGGTATGACAGGGTTCTGGTCGAACCGTCAGGAATTTATGATATTGATGAATTTTTTGATGTACTCCGGGACGAACCATTGGATCGCTGGTATGAGATTGGCAATGTGATTGCAGTAGTAAATGCAGGTCTGGAAGAGTCATTATCAGATCAGGCAGAATTTCTTCTTGCATCGGAAGTTGCAGATGCCGGAAGTATTGTTCTGAGCAGAAGTCAGGAAGTGCCTGTGACGAAGCAGGATGCGACCATAGAGCATCTGAACCGGTCTCTGGTGAAGTTTGGCTGCAGACGGCAGATAAAAGGGGATGAGGTGTTAAGATCTCCATGGAATGAATGGACAGAAAGAGAGTTTGAACGGGTCTTGAATGGCGGCTACTGTACAGAGAGTTACAGAAAGCCGGAATACAGGGAAAATCAGGGCTTTCAGTCTTTGTATTATATGAATCTTCAGATAAAGAAAGAAGAATTGAAAGAAAAGATCAAAGAGGCATTGAAAGATCTGGCCTGTGGAAAGCTTTTCCGGATTAAGGGATTTATGCAGGATGAGAATGAAAAGTGGATCGAACTAAATGCGACGCAGTATGAAATTCAGATGAACCCGGTCGGGGAGGGACAGAATGTACTGATCGTGATCGGTGAAGGATTGGAGGAGGATGCACTTGCAAAATACTTTGGAACTCCTGCCAGATAGTAATCCGGTCGCATTTGAAAGACTGCTGGAATTGACAGATCAGGGGCAGTTTGAAATGATTTATCCTGATGATCTGAAGCAGGGGAAAATTCGTCTGATCTATATGATGAATGATGCAGCGGAAAGTTTTCTTGTATTTGAACAGGCAAGGATGAAGGGAAAGTATAAAAAGGATTTTGAAGGTGAAATCGAAGCAGAACTGCATTTGATGAAAGATCAGCAGGAATACGGGTTAATCATCAGGCAGGCGGAAAATGTATTTACTCTTTTCTTCAGAAATCTGACAGTGGAAACCAGGCTTTATAACTATGGAGAAATTGGTCACTTCTGGATCAGTGGTTATGAGTATCTGAGGCAGATTGAGTATAAAGCATCAATCATCAGAGATAAAAGAGAATATCTCGGAAATGATTTCTGTAATGAGACGGAACGGAAACTTGCAGAGCTTGCAGATTTTCCACCTTTGAATTATTGTTGTTATCCGTCAGTTTCAGAGCAGTATATTTTTTACCGGGATGATCCGTGGAGTCCGTCTGAAGAGGCAATGGATGTCATGGAAGAACTGCTGGAAAAAGTAGATGACCGGAGAATGCTCAGAATATTGAGACTTTACCGAAGACATCCATATAAGGTATTGGCACGCTATATGGCAAGAATGTTCCACAGGAGTTCGCATGATAAGATTGTTGATCTTTTGCAGGAAATGATCGTAGAAGCTGCGAAGACGTATCCGAAGAGAAGATTGCAGACAGATGAAAAAGTGCGGTATGAGAAGCTGCGAAAAAAAGCGGAAATGAGAAAAAATGAACTGGAGTCGCAGGGAATCAGAGCAACGATCTTCTGCGAAGAACCATTTGAAGCGGTCAGGGATTCGGTTGATCTTAAAGTATATCTTATGATCTGGAAGAGAAGAACTTTTAATAGAAAAGTAAGAATTGAAGAGATCATTTAATTGTTATCTGAAGACGGATGGAGTATAATAAGCAGTGGTCAGATCGTGACTTAAGATAAAGATTGGATTTTTATTAAAGAGAGGATACACGTATGATAACAGTAAAAGAATACAGAGGACATATTCGTAACTGGGAAGAACTTTGTGAAAGATTGGGAATTGATCTGTCTCTTTCAAGAGAAGAGCGGGAAAAAGAAATTCTGATCAAAGCGTATCAGACATGGGGCTATGAGATGGCAGACCATATGTATGGAATGTTTGCATTTGCTCTTTGGGATGATGAAGAGAAGAAGCTGTTCTGTCTGAGAGATCAGTTTGGCACAAAGCCATTCTATTATTATGAGACAGAGGATGGACAGCTTCTGTACGGTACAATGATCCGTGATATTATGAAGCAGCCTGGTTTTGTGAAAGAATTGAATGAGGAAATGCTGCAGTTATATCTGAGTCTTACATATGTAGCCGGTGAGAATACGTTTTTCAGAGGTCTGAAGAAGCTGATGCCGGGACGTTATCTGATCTGGCAGAATGGCAGACTTACAATTAAAAGATACTGGAAGCCTGAATTTCATCCGGATGAGAGTAAATCTCTTGAAGACTGGGCAGATGAGATTCATTCCACGATCCAGGAGATCATGCCGGAAGTGAAGACTGCGGATGAGAAAGTAGAGTCTTTCCTTTCAGGTGGTGTAGATTCTTCCTATGTACTTGCAATGTCTGATGCAGAGCAGGCTGACGGATGTGGATATGAAGAGGAGAGATTTGATGAATCTGTTCTTGCGGAAAAGACTGCAAGGATTCTTGGAAGAAAGTTCTCAAGGAGTCTGATCACACCGGAGCAGTTCTTTGATATAGTACCATATGTGATGTATAATATGGAGCAGCCGTTAGGTGATGCATCTGCGATTGTATTTACGCTTGGATGTAATGCAACGGCAGAGCATACAAAAATCTGCTATTCCGGAGAGGGTGCGGATGAATTTTTTGGTGGATATAATATGTACCGTAATGCAGAACGTTATGGGGAGAATCTGAAGACGTTCTATGTTGGAAATACGAACATCATGAAAGAAGATGAGAAAAAGAAGATTCTGAAAAAGTATGACCCGGATGTACTCCCGATCGAAGTGGCAAGAGAAATTTACGAAGAGACAGAAGGACTCGATCCGCTGTCAAAGATGTCAGATGTAGATATTCAGATCTGGCTGGAGGGAGATATTTATCTGAACGTTGATAAGATGAGTACGGCAGCAGGACTGGAGATCCGTATGCCACTGACAGACAGAAGGATTTTTGACATTGCGTCCCGTATGCCTTCAAGATATAAAGTGAATGAAGAGCAGAATAAGGTGGCGTTCCGTACAGCCGCAGCGAAGGTATTGCCGGAAGAGATTGCTTTCCGCAAGAAACTTGGATTTATTGTTCCGATTCGTATTTGGATGGCTGACGACAGATATAATCAGGATGTAAGACGGTTGTTCAACAGTGAGATTGCAGAGAAATTTTTTGATGTGGAGGCAATCAATGAAATTTTTGCAGACTATGTTGGTGGAAATTCTGATAACTGGAGAAAGGTATGGACGATCTATACATTCCTTGTATGGTATGAGGAGTATTTTATAAAGAGATAAGCTGGCAGCAAAGTGTAGAACGTTGCAGAGATAAAAAGGAAACCGCAGAAGTAAAATGAGACTTCTGCGGTTTCGTTAGTTCATTATAGTTGCCGGGGATATGTCTGAAAAATCTACTGATTTTTCAGACATATCCCCGGCAGTTTTTTCTCAAATATCTTCTTCAGATCATGGAAGAAGAAAGGCATACATAACAACAAAGTGGCACATACTTCCGCCCATTACGAAGAGATGAAAGATCTCATGGCTGCCGAAATTTTTATGACGGCTGTTGAATATAGGAAGTTTCAATGCATAGATCACTCCACCTACAGTATAAATAATTCCTCCGGTAAGAAGCCATGCAAAAGCGGCAGAGGACATATTATTGAGGATCTGAGAAAAAGCCAGAACACAGGTCCATCCCATACCAATGTAGAGGACAGAGGAGATCCATTTCGGACAAAACACCCAGAATGCCTTGATCAATATGCCGGCAATCGCAAATGCCCATACAATACAAAGAAGCGTGATGCCACGAGTCCCTTTTACTACAAGGAGGCATACCGGTGTATAGCTTCCTGCGATCAGAACGGAGATCATCATATGATCGATTTTTTTCAAGATAGTATTTACTTTTGGCGAGATATCAAAAGTATGATACGTTGTACTTGCAGCATATAATAAAATCAGACTGATCGCATAGACTGTAAGAGATCCAATGTAGATCCGGCTTGGTTCATGTGCAGCCTTGATAAGGAGCGGTACTGCCGCAAAGATTGCCATGAGCATGCCGATAAAATGAGTGATCGCACTTCCGGGATCTTTAATATGATGTCTTTTTTCCATAATAACACACCTCCGATATATTGATAAAACAACAAGTAGTTTTCAATACTACATTTAACGTATGCATATATAATAGCATGTATTCATGAAAAATCAAGAGGAGATTAAAAGGAATATGAAAAAAGTCAGATACAAATGTTGTACCTGACTTTTGAATATCTACGGGAATCCACAGGAAAACTATCGAATGACAGTGCCTGTCTTGCCTTTTAATGCATCCGTTACTTTATCGAAAGAAGTAATGTAAGCACTGCGTCCTTCGCATTCTTCTACGAAATCAACAGAAGCACGGAATTTAGGAAGCATATTGTAAATTCCGAAATGTCCTTCCTCCATATATGTCTTAGCCTGTTCTGTTGTGATCTCTCCCAGCGGTTCTTCATCTTTCTGTCCGAGATTAATGCAGACTTTTTCGACATTTGTAAGGATGATGAGCATTTCAGCGTCAATTCCCTCTGCAAGCTTTCCGGCTGCAAGATCTTTTTCGATGACGGCACTTGCACCTCGGAGATGGTTGTCCTGCTCCAGCACCGGGATTCCACCGCCTCCGGCAGCAATTACAACCTGATTAGCATCAAGAAGTGCCTTGACGGCATCCAGCTCGACGATTTTTACAGGATTTGGTGCGGATACGACACGACGGAACCCTTTGCCTGGCTCTTCAATCACATAATTTCCTTTTTTACGCTCTTCATTTGCTTCCTGTGCATTCATATAACGTCCGAGAACTTTGGTCGGTGTATAGAAAGCTTCATCATATGGATCGACAATTACCTGAGTGAGAACAGTACTGACAGTTCTGTAGATTCCACGATTAAGAAGTTCCTCACGGATTCCATTCTGAAGGTCATAACCGATATATCCCTGGCTCATGGCTGAGCAGACAGACATAGGAGCCGGTGTATAGTCTTTATGAGCTTTTGCAAATTCATTCATGGCTGTGTGGATCATGCCAAGCTGAGGTGCATTGCTGTGCGTGATCGCAACCTGATAGCCTTCCTCAATAAGGTCTGCGATACATTTGGCAGTATGCTTTACTGCGGTCTTCTGTTCTGGAAGTGTAGTACCAAGTGCACGGTGTCCCAGTGCAACAACAACTCTTTTTTTCATAATAATTTTCCTTTCGTTTCAAATTTTCAAGTCAATAACTAATTAAATTTTACTATTTTTTTTATATGAAATCAATATTTCTCACCAAATATATGGAAGACTTATTTTAAAAACAAAGCCAAGAAAGATAAGGCTGAGGAGAATACAGAGTACAATGCGGATGTTCTTCTTTAAATGGGAAAAAGCTTCTGTCCATTTAGGGGCAAGATAGTAAAGGAAAGCACATCCAAGCAGTGCAAAGACTGCGGAACCTCCGATGTATGTATGTTCGTTCAGTGTGAAAAGATAGTCACTGTAGGCAGTTACTTTCAGGCTGTATCCGAGTTCAAGAATCCAGCTTGCGAGATATTCGATCAATGTGTAGACTGCAAAATTCAGAAAAAACACAAGCTCTGGTTTGGGAATGAGTTTCTTCATAAACAGTAAAAGTAATATGCCGAAAATCCCATACATAGGAGCCCATGGAAAGAAAACTGCTCCATCAAAAGAAAATTCTCCTGTCTTTAAAAGATGTATCAGGTTCTCTACGATCCATCCAAAAATAGAAAAAGCATGAAAAAGAAAAATGCAGGACCAGAGATCGTATTTACGAACCGGGTTGACCGGTGATCTTACAGCAGAAAATGGCGGCTGTACAGAAAAAAGGAAAACCGGATACTGGTCAGGTGCAAAATAAGAGGTCTGTGTATAAGGACCTTCCGAGTCATCATAAAGTGCCTTACTGATCAGAAGCTCATCTTCGGAAGGAATATGTTCCAGATAGGAATCATCCAGGTATTCATAGCCGGGAGAACGTGAAAGCACATAATTTCTGCGGAGTGTCAGATATAATTCAGCTTTGCAGGTTGCCATATAAGGGTTCACATATAAGAAATCGACAAGTCCCAGACTGAGCAGGGAGAGCATCTTCCATCCCAGAAAAGACAGATCCAGCAGTAAAAGCTTTTTCTTATTATGATTGCTGAGCTGGCGGGAAAGGAAGAAAGCATTTTTTTTACTGATCCTGGGATTTTCTGCCAGGATATATGGAATCATCCAATACTCATAATGCTTGTAGATTCCACCGATGACTGTAAAATTCCACAGAAACTGGTAGAGACTGCGGAAGAACATGGTAAAAGCAGGCCTGCGGATATAATGTAGCTTATAAAGAAAAAAGATTTTGGAAATCCGGGTATCTTTATAATTTTTCGATTCTAAAAAGAAACGTTTCTCGCCGATGATCAGAATATTATTTACAAAAATGCGATAGAGAAAAGCCAGGATCGCACTGATTCCAAGGATGAAGACGATAAAGTCGAAATGTTCATCCAAGAAAGTATTGAAGATCTTCAGGACTGCAAAAAAAGTAGAGGTACTGTCTGCATACAGATCCACAAGAAGATTGGTATAAGTAGCAGAAGGATTTTGATATAGATTCTCAATGTCAGTATTATGAAAAAGCCTTGTGGCAGTCTCTTCCAGGATCTGCGATGTAGTTTCGGTCTCAAAAGTCTGATGCAGATTGGAAATCGTGTCAATATGAGATAACGGATGCACTCCCAGAAAAGCGGTTGCCAGGGGATAGGAAGCTGTGAGAAGAGCGATAAGAAAGCAGACGGATACCATACGCCAGTAATTTTGTCGGATCGATCTGCGAGCATTCTTTTTTAATTCTTTTCTTTTCCACATAGTACTTTTCTCCCGTCTCTCTGATGGTATCATCATTATAGTTGAGCATGGTAAACTTTTCAATGTCTATTTATGCATCTGCTCATGTTCTTTCTTTACTTCGTTGAAGCAGGTGAGAGCATTCCATTCACAATTTGTTGGTGTGAGGATCGCTTTATAAGGAAATGGACCAGCACCGCAGCGTCTGAGGGCAGCAAGTGCCTGATCAAGTCGGTTATTCTGAAAAAAGCAGAAAAGGAACAGTGGGGCAGAAAGTTCTTCTCCGTCATAAACCTCAGTGGTGGGGGAAAAATTTTTCATTCCGGCGAGAAATCCGAGCGGTTGCAGATAGTCTTTCTGTGAGATGCAACGCAGCCGGATATGCAACGGAAGCAAGGCACGCTGGATCTTCAAAAGCTCGGGCCTGGAAGGTGCATGGAACAGCAGTAAAGTTTCATTCATAACAAACTCTCCTTTAGGATCATGATGAATCTATTGTAAGATGTTGGGATCAAAAGCCCCCAACAATGATGCCAACGGATTGTTTCGTGCTACGCACTCCCACAATCCTACCCGCTATTCGCATATCATGGCGATTACGCCCCACTTTTATGCTCATATCGGGGCGGGTCTCAAGGTCATTCTACCACCAGTGTGCAAGCACATGTGGTTTCAGACCTTTTGACCCTGACATCATTGTAATATATGTACCGAAAAAAAGAAATACAGAAATGTCACGATCTGTCCGATGCCGGAATAAAATAGTTGTAAGATTCCGGTACGGGGAGAGAACGATGAGATTTTGTGAAATGCGGGAAAAAGAAGTAGTTAATATCTGTACAGGAAAGCAGTTGGGCTGTGTTGTGGACCTGGAGCTTGATACCTGTTCCGGGAAGATTGAATCGATTGTTGTACCGGGACCGGGAAAATTTTGCGGATTTTTCGGAACGGACTGTGAATATGTGATTCCGTACAGTTGTGTAAAAAAAATCGGACCGGATGCAGTATTAGTGGAAATAAAAGAAGAAAAGTTTTTGCAAAAATACTAGACATTGTGTATAATGAGGACGGAAACAAATTCGTTTCACAGACGGATTGAAAATAAATGCCGCAGGGAGTGTGTGGTGGATTGTATATGCGGAAAGGCGGAACAGACGAATGAGATGTCCATATTGTGGAAACCCTGATACAAGAGTGATCGATTCCAGACCGGCAGAGGATAAGAGTTCGATTCGCAGAAGGCGTTCCTGTGACGAGTGCGGGAAACGTTTTACAACTTATGAAAAAGTAGAGACGATTCCTCTGATCGTGATCAAGAAGGACAACAACCGGGAGCAGTATCAACGGTCAAAGATTGAGAATGGTGTGCTGAGTGCGTGTTATAAGCGTCCTGTTCCTGCAGATCAGATCCAGAAGACGATCGAGGCGATCGAGCTGGAGATCTTTAACCGGGAAGAAAAAGAGATCCCGAGCAGTGAGATTGGAGAGATTGTTATGGATAAGTTAAAAGATCTTGATCCGGTGGCATATGTGAGGTTCGCATCAGTATACAGAGAGTTTAAAGATGCAAATACATTTATGGATGAGCTGAAAAAGTTTTTAAAATAGGAAGAACAAACCGGTTATACCTGAAGCGGAAGTATGACCGGTTTTCTTTTTGAAAGAGGAGATGAAAAAATGCGGACGTACAGGCTGGTGATCGCTTATGATGGGACAGCATACCAGGGATGGCAGAGACAGGCCAATACAGAGATGACCATTCAGGGGATTTTGGAATCCTGTATTTCAAAGGCAGCCGGATATGCGGTGGAAGTAAATGGATCAGGAAGGACGGATGCAGGCGTGCATGCCCGCGGACAGACAGCCAGTGTGGTGCTTCACGGGAAAGCGGAGGACGGATTTTTCACAGAGAAGGTAAATAAGCTGCTGCCTCCGGATATCCGGATCAGAGAAGCCGGACTTGAAAAAAATGGGTTTCATGCGAGAAAGAGTGCTGTAGGAAAAAGGTATGTGTATCAGATTGATACTGATGAAAAGCCGGATGTATTTGACCGGCGTTACACGTATCATTTCCCGAAGAAACTTGATATTGCAGCGATGCAGCAGGCAGCGGAACTTTTGACCGGCACGCATGAGTTTGCAGCTTATACGGATAAAAAAGATGAAACGTCCACAAAGCGGACAATTTATGCTATAATGGTTGGCGGACAAGGTGGCAGGATCAACATCCAATATGAGGGAACGGGATTTCTTTATCATATGGTAAGGATTCTGACAGGAACTTTGCTCGAAGTTGGAATGGGGACACGCAGGATCGAAAGCGTGACGATAGCTTTAGAGGCAAAGGATAGAACAAAGGTTGGATTTCTGGCTCCGGCAAGAGGATTATTCCTTGACGAAGTCTATTATAAGGAGAAGTCCTGGAAGGAGGAATAGATTGAAGCTAATATCGTGGAATGTAAATGGTATCCGGGCATGCGTTCAGAAAGGATTCCTGGATTTCTTTCATGAGGCAGATGCGGATATTTTCTGTATTCAGGAGACGAAGATGCAGGAAGGACAGTTGAATCTGGAACTGGAAAGGTATCATCAGTACTGGAATTATGCTGTGAAGAAAGGCTATTCCGGAACAGCAGTATTTACCAAAAAAGAACCATTATCGGTATCCTATGGACTGGGGATTGAAGAGCATGACCAGGAGGGACGCGTGATCACCTGTGAGTTTGAGGATTTCTATTTTGTGACAGTTTATACACCAAATTCCCAAAGTGAGCTTGCAAGACTGGATTACAGGATGAAATGGGAAGATGATTTCCGTGCATATCTTAAGAAGCTGGAGAAAAAGAAGCCGGTGATCGTAACCGGTGATCTGAATGTTGCACATAAAGAGATCGACCTTAAAAATCCGAAGACAAACCGGAAAAATGCAGGATTTACAGATGAAGAGCGTGGAAAGTTCACAGAGCTTCTTGATGCAGGTTTCATTGATACTTTCCGGTATTTTTATCCCGATCAGGAGGGGATTTATTCATGGTGGTCGTACCGGTTCAGTGCAAGAGCGAAGAATGCAGGCTGGCGGATTGACTATTTCTGCGTGTCAGAATGCCTGAAGGACAGATTGGCAGATGCAAAGATTCTGACAGAAGTAATGGGATCAGATCATTGTCCGATCGAGCTGGATCTGAAATAAATACGGTTACTGTCCGGAGGGAATGGATCTGAATTGACAGAGAGGAAAGAAAAGAGATAAGATAGAAAAAGGCAGTAAGATAGGAGGTCTTTAAAATGACAAAAATAGATATTATTTCCGGTTTTCTTGGAGCCGGTAAGACGACATTGATCAAAAAGCTTCTTTCAGAAGGTTTTAAGGGAGAGCAGGTTGTATTGATCGAGAATGAGTTCGGAGAGATTGGAATCGACGGTGGATTCCTGAAAGAGGCGGGAATCGAGATCCGTGAGATGAACTCAGGTTGTATTTGCTGTTCACTGGTAGGAGATTTTGGAAAGTCTCTTCATGAGGTAGTAGACACGTATCACCCTGACCGTATTCTGATCGAGCCTTCCGGTGTCGGAAAACTGTCGGATGTTATCAAGGCAGTGCAGGATGTGCAGGATGAGATTGATGCGGAGCTGAACAGCTTTACCACCGTGGTAGATGTGACAAAGTGCAAGATCTACCGCAAGAATTTTGGCGAATTTTTCAGTAATCAGATCGAGTATGCAGGAGCAGTGATCTTAAGCCGTACAGATAAGGCAAAGCCGGAGAAGATTCAGGAAAGTGTTGCTCTGCTGAGAGAGTTAAATGAAAAAGCTCCGATCATCACAACACCGATCGAGCAGCTCCCGGGTGAAAAGATTTTGGAGGCAATGGAATCCAGCAAGTCTCTGGAAGAAGAACTGCTTGCAGAAGTTGCTCACGAAGCTCATGAACATCATCACGACCATGACCACGAGGAGCATGAGCATCATCACGACCATGACCATGAGGAGCATGAGCATCATCACGACCATGATCATGAAGAGCATGAACATCATCACGACCATGATCATGAATGTGGCTGCGGCTGTGGACACCACCATCACGATCATGAGGGACACCATCATGCCGATGATGTATTTACAAGTTGGGGAAAAGAGACAATCCGTACTTATACAAAAGAAGAGATCGGAAATATCCTCAAGACCCTGGAGGAAGATGGATCTTATGGCAATATCCTTCGTGCAAAAGGTATGGTTGCAGGTGCTGATGGAGAATGGATCTATTTCGACATGGTTCCGGGTGAGCATGAAGTAAGAACCGGAGCACCTGAATATACAGGACGTATCTGTGTGATCGGTGCAGAGATTAAAGAAGACAAACTGGCGGAATTATTTCAGGTGAAATAGTCTGAAAGAAAAAGAAAGTGAGAAAGAAAAATGAGACAATCGGATGTTATGGTATATCTGATGACAGGATTCCTGGACAGCGGAAAGACCCAGTTTCTGACATTTACGTTGGAGCAGGATTATTTTCAGATCCAGGGGAAGACGCTTCTGATCCTCTGTGAGGAAGGAGAGGAAGAGTATGATCCAAAGGAAATGCTGAAGTATGGTGTTGTGATCGAAAAAGTGGAAGATAAAGAGGACCTGACAGAAGCATGGCTTGAGGAGATGAACCGGAAGCATAAACCGGAGAGAGTTGTAGTTGAATACAATGGTATGTGGCCGGTCAGTGATTTTGAGAAACTGGCACTTCCGGCAGGTTGGAAGATCGAACAGAAGATCGCAACGGTTGATGCAAGTACTTTTCAGATGTACCTTACAAATCTGAAGCCATTATTTGTTGAAATGGTAAAAGGGGCGGAACTGGTTCTTTTTAACCGCTGTGAGGACAGAGGTCCGCTGGCGGGATACAGAAGAAGTGTCAAGGTGGTCAGCCCACAGGCAGAAGTTATTTTTGAAGATGAGAACGGAGAAGTCGACAATATTTTTGAGGATGAGGTTCCGTATGATTTAAATGCTCCGGTGATTGAGATCCGCAGGGAAGACTATGGAATCTGGTATGTGGATATGATGGAAAATCCAGACCGGTATAAGGGAAAAGTAGTAGAGTTTGTGGCAAAGGTGATGAAGCCACGGGCTTTTCCGTCAAAGGTATTTCTTCCGGGACGTACAGCAATGACCTGTTGTGCAGATGATACCTCTTTCCTTGGTTATGTCTGCAGAAGTCCATACGCACCAAAGCTGAAACCGGGTGACTGGGTAAAAGTAAGAGCAAAAGTCAGCTTTAAAAATCTCTCTGTATACAGAGGCGAGGGTCCGGTATTGGATGCGGAGAATATTGAACCGGCAGAACCGATCGAAGAAATGGTATATTTTAACTAGAAAAAGGTTGATTGACAAGAGAAAATCAAGCCGATATAATAAGGCACAGAGACAAGGGCGTTTCCAGTATGGGTGGAGATCGCCCTTTATCAATATATACCGGAGTGCGTGGGGAGCTGCTGATGGCAGATTTTCTGTATTAGGATGAAAAAACTGGAAACGGTATGAAAAAGGAGGTTGTTATATGCATAACTATACAAGGGAAGACATCATCCGTATTGTGGAGGAAGAAGATGTTGCCTTTATCCGTCTGCAGTTTACAGATATTTTTGGAACGTTGAAGAATATGGCTGTAACAGTAGGACAGCTTGAAAAAGCACTGAATAATAAATGTATGTTTGATGTGTCGTCGCTGGAGGGAATCGAAGGAGAAGAGGATTGCGATATGTATCTGTATCCGGATCTGAGTACCTTTGAGATTTTCCCGTGGCGGCCGCAGCAGGGAAAAGTAGCAAGACTGATCTGTGATGTCTATCGTAAAGATGGAACTCCGTATGAAGGGGATCCACGTTATGTTCTGCGGAAAGCAGTTGCCGAAGCGGAAGAGATGGGATATTCCATGAATGTCGGACCGGAGTGTGAGTTCTTTCTGTTTCATACAGATGAAGATGGACTGCCGACAACAGTTACTCATGAAAAAGGCGGATATTTTGATATCGGGCCATTGGATCTGGGAGAAAATGCAAGGAGAGATATGATCCTTACACTGGCGGAAATGGGATTTGAGATCATTTCTTCTCACCATGAGATCGCACCGGCTCAGCATGAAATAGACTTTCATTATGATGAGGCGATGGTTACGGCAGATAATCTGATGACATTTAAGATGGTGGTTAAGACCATTGCAAAAAGACATGGACTGCATGCTACGTTTATGCCAAAGCCAAAGAGTGAGACCTACGGTTCGGGAATGCATATCAATCTTTCCCTTTATGGAAGAGATGGAATGAATGTCCTCTATAATGCGGAGGACGTAAATGGTCTGAGTGAAGAAGGATACTATTTTATCGGTGGTCTGATGAAGCATATGAAGGCGATCACGTGTATCACAAATCCGACAGTAAATTCTTACAAGCGTTTTGTGCCGGGATATGAAGCACCGGTATATATGGGATGGTCGGCAAAGACAAGAGGACCATTGATTCGTGTATCGGCAGATAAAGAAAGAAAATCCAGGCTGGAGCTGCGAAGTCCGGATGCAACGGCAAATCCGTATCTGGCACTGGCAGTTCTTCTGAAAGCAGGACTTGACGGAATTAAGAATAAAATTATGCCTCCTGCGAATATAGATGAGAATATCCAGAAGATGACGCAGGAAAGAAGAGATGAACTTCATGTGGAAGAACTCCCGAGAAATCTTGGGGATGCCACGGCGGAACTGGAGAAAGATCAGTTTCTGATCGATGTATTGGGGGGAGAACTGGCTAAGAAGATCATCAAGGCCAACAAGAAAGAATATAAGGAGTACTGTATGCAGGTGACTGACTGGGAGATCGCACATTATCTCCACAGACTGTAGGACAGATACAACGCAGGAAATTGAACTTTGAATGTCAATTTTTAAGATGGTGTGAAGAGAGGATCAAAAAGGCAACTGGAGGTGAGCAGATATGAGCCATATTATTGTGGTATTTCCGAGAAGAGATAACGCAGTAAATATCCGTAATGTACTTGTACGTGCGGGGATGGAAGTATCTGCGGTTTGTCTGACCGGTGCAAAAGTTCTGCAATATGTGGATAACTGGAGCGATGGAATCGTGGTATGTGGATATCATCTTCAGGATATGCAATATACGGAACTAAGGGAAGCACTGCCGTTTTCATTTGATATGCTTCTGGTCGCACCCCCATCAAAATGGATGGATGAACTGCCGGAGGGTGTTGTGGGACTGCCACTGCCGATCAAGGTCTACGATCTTGTCAGTACAGTGGAAATGCTTCAGCAGTCACAGGAAAGAGAAAGAAAGAAGCGGAAAGAAAGAAGCCGGAAAAGAAATGATGCAGAAAAGAAGCTGGTTGACCAGGCGAAAGCATTACTGATGGAACGAAATAATATGTCTGAGGATGAAGCACACCGGTACTTGCAGAAAAGCAGTATGGACAGTGGAACCAATCTGACAGAGACTGCACAGATGATCCTGACGATCCTGAATGAGTAGGCATCAAAGTCGGGGGCTTTTGCCCCCCGACATCTTAAAACTGAAAAGATACTTAAAAGGCTGCAACAGGCAGCGGAATGGAGAAAAAGATGAAATTTACAAAAATGCAGGGACTGGGAAATGATTATGTATATGTAAATTGCTTTAAAGAAAAGATAGAAGATCCATCAGCACTGGCGGTCAGGATCAGTGACCGCCATTTCGGGGTCGGATCGGATGGTCTGATCCTGATCAACCCATCGAAAGTGGCAGATTGTGAGATGGAAATGTATAATGCGGATGGTTCACGCGGAGAGATGTGTGGAAATGGAATCCGTTGTGTTGGAAAATATATGTATGATTATGGGCTGACAGATAAGGAGGCAATTTCCGTAGAGACGCTTGCCGGGATTAAATATCTACAGTTTTTCATAGAAAATGGAAAGGTCGCAAAAGTAAAGGTTGATATGGGAAGTCCGATTCTCACACCGGCAGAGATCCCTGTGGTAGCGGAAGGAGAACGTGCAGTAGATGAGCCGATCGTTGTGGACGGGACAGAGTACCGGATGACCTGCATTTCCATGGGAAATCCGCATGCGATCGTGTATGTGGATGATGTGAAGAATCTTCCGATTGAAAAAATTGGTCCATTATTTGAAAAGCATGAAAGATTTCCAAACCGCGTGAATACAGAGTTTGTAAAAGTACTTGATCGGAATACTGTAGAGATGCGGGTGTGGGAACGCGGATCAGGAGAGACACTGGCATGCGGAACCGGAGCCTGTGCAACAGCCGTTGCCTGTATTCTGAACGGGTTGACAGAAGAGAAAGTTACAGTAAAGCTTCTCGGAGGAGATCTGGAAATTGAGTGGGATCGTGAGAAAAATAAAGTCTTTATGACTGGTCCGGCGAAAGTAGTTTTTGACGGAGTATGGGAAGAATAAAAAGAGAAAAAGAGAAGTATCTTTCAGGATGCAAAAAGTTCTGAAAGATACTTCTTTTTGTTGCACATACCCCTGCAGGCTCGTATGAGATGAGATTTACCAGGCAGACGAAAAAGATGGATTAAAAATTTGTCATAGGGACGGGAGAAATCTGCTGAATGTTTCGGAGCAAAGAAAAAGGACTACAGAAATCTGTAATCCTTTGACATCGGAGTGACAGGATTCGAACCTGCGACCTCTACGTCCCGAACGTAGCGCTCTACCAAGCTGAGCCACACTCCGATAAAATAGGGAACTTGCAACTGCAAATTCCCAGCTACGGAAAAGGGACTTGAACCCCTACTAACAGAGTCAGAGTCTGCTGTGCTGCCAATTACACCATTCCGCATCATCTTAGTTTATTTCGTCTTGTCTTGTCCGACGCAACAAGGTTATTATATCAGACTATCAGAAAAATGCAACCCCTTTTTTGAAAAAATCACGTTAGAATTTTTGGAGAAAAAAGCTTAAAAATCAGAAAATTCAGAAAATTATTCAAAGGAAATAGCACAGGGTTTTACATTTAGTGGGGGAATATGATATTCTTAAAAGAAAAGGGAGGCATAGGATATGGAGGCAGCAGAGATTATTAAAGGATTGAGAGATAAGACCGGAATGACGAGAAAGGCATTTTCGGATCATCTGGGGATTCCGGTACGGACAGTAGAGGACTGGGAAAAAGGAAAAAGGACACCGCCGGAATACATCCCGCGTCTGATTGCATATCAGTTAAAGTATGAAGAACTGATCAAAAAGCTTGGAAAAGAAGACATTGAAGAGTAGCAATGGCTGACGGGCTATAAAAGATATGGGCATATCTGAAGGGAGATATTTATGAAGAAGTATACATATGACGCGTTTATCAGCTATAGTCATAATGAAAAGGATGCTTTTGCGGCAGAACAGCTTCATAAGACATTAGAACATTATCATATTCCCAAAAGAATACAGCAGAGTTCGGGAAAAAAGAAGATTGAAAGAGTATTTCGGGATCGGGAGGAAATGCCGATTTCTTTTAACCTTGCCAGTAATATTCAGGAAGCACTGGATCAGTCAGAATTTTTGATCCTGATGTGTTCCCCCAATTCGATCAAATCAGAGTGGGTTCAAAGAGAAGTGGAGACATTCCTGAAAAGTCATAGCAAAGAGCAGGTTCTGACCGTTTTGTTAGAGGGAGAACCGGAGAAAGTATTTCCGGAAGTTCTCTGTTATGAAGAAAGAAAGGTAGAATCGGAAGATGGAACGGAGCAGACGGTAAAGGTCAAAATTGAACCGATGGCTGCAGATATCAGGGGGAAAGATAAGAGTGAGATCAAAAAGAAGATCGAGCAGGAAAGCCTCAGGATTCTGGCAAAGATGCTGGGGTGTACTTATGATACATTGCGACAGCGGCACAGGGAATATGCACTTCACAGAATGATGGCGGTTCTGGGTGGTGTTGCCGGTGTGGCAGTGGTTTTTACGATATATGCATTTCACCAGTCCGCAAAGATCAATGAACGTTATCAGGAATCCAGAAGAAATCAGGCCAGATATCTTTCACAGATTTCAACCGATCTTTTAGATGGAGGAGACAGAGAAAATGCCCTGCTGACAGCACTTGCAGTTGTGCCTGAAGACTCCGATTCAGATGAACCGGTAGCAGAAGAGCAGATGTATGCATTGAATGAAGCACTGCATTCTTACGAGCATGAGGAGCACCTCAATTACAAACCGTTGTATAAATATGAAATGAGTGGAAATACTTATTCTTCACAGTCACAGAGTTCGGGAATGCTGAGTGAGGACGGACAAACTTATTTCTGTGTGGATCAGCTTGGCAATGCCTATGTGCTGAATGTAGAGGATGGAAGCTGTATCTGGAAGATTGCTCCGGGTGAATGGGAGACAAAAGAGACGAATGGATTTCGGAAGATTCTTCATGTAAAAGACGAGAAGGCAGTATTGATTACAAAGAAAGGCATTTTTTATATTGACTGGAAAAAGCAGCAACTGATAAGAGAGATGAAAAATGACGCCGAAGAAGATTTCTTGTCCGAACGGGATCGGGACGGGGCATGCTGCACTGTATCGGGAACGAATCTGGCGATTGCCAACGGACACTATTTGTGGGTGTATGACCTGGAGAGTGGAGAATGTCAGCTCCAGAGTCAGTATGACCAGGAGAAATATAGTTCAGATCAGGCGAATGCGATTGCGTTTGATGAAAAGGCAGAAAATGTATTTCTTGCGTTTGGAAAAGAATTGGAATATGCTGAGCCTTCTGCATCAGAAGGCAAAGAGAGTGTGTTGAAAATCCAGATTTCTACAGGAGAAAAATCTCGGGTCGCAACAGAAAAAGCGAAAAAGATATGTGCAGTAAGTGAAAACCAGATGGCTGTGCTGCATATGGAATGCATCAATGAGGATGAGGTAATTGATAATGTTGGAATGAGTGCTGTCCAGGCAAAGTACTGGATTACTTTATATGATACAGAGGAGGGAAAAAAGCAGTGGAGTAGTGTGCCGTATACTGTTTCGGGTTATACCATACCGGAAACGCTTTTGCTTCGGGACATGGAAATTAATGGGGAACTTAAAAAAGTGCTGGTTGTCAGTGTGAAAGACAGGATTCAGCTCATTGATGCAGAGAACGGTACTGTAATACGGGAAGGAATCTTCCGGGAAGATATTGTAAATGTTGTCCAGGCAGATAAGAGAAGATTGCTCGTGGGTCTATCAGATGGAAGTGTGATGATTGGAACAGTCGAAGATATGTCAGCCAATATGGAAGTCGGCAGTGTTTCAGGAAAAATATTAGATTTCACATTCAGTCCGGAGCATCAGCAGGTCATCTGGACAATGAAATCTGGAAAAAGGCTTGTTTTTGGGGAAAAGCAGACAGATCAACAGATGAAGTCGGTAAATCTGGAAAAAGAAAATGATGTGGATTCTGTGAAATACACTACATGGACAGATCAGAAGGGAAAAGAACAAAATTATCGCATCATTGAATATAACGGTTTGCAGACAGATTTAAAAGAAGGAGTCAGAGTATACAGAACAGGGACATCGGATCTTATTTTTCAGTATGAGTGTAAGACCGCAGGCGGAATGATTTCGGAAGTGAAATTCTCTGATATAGATGGAAATCCGGGGCTGTCGTTTAAAGTAATAGAAAAATATGAAAGCAATGAGTTGGGAAAAAGGTGTGAATCCAAATATGTGACAGCAGATCTTAACAGTGGAAAAATCTGTTCCGAGCAGACGGAAGACGAGGTCGAAAATCAGTTTGATTCTGTATCAGCAGTAGAGGTTGGAAATAAAGGTCTTGCAGTCATGTATGGTAATGAAGATTTTACGGCAGCTAATAAAGAAATAAGTTTCATGACGGGAAGTCTGACAGAAAAAGGGATTCAGTTTAGCAAAAAGGCAAAGTCCCATCAAGTGACAGAAGAGGGTCGGGGGGTTAATTGGGTTTCTATAACCGCAGACGACAGGTATGTGCTTTTTTACATAGATAATAAGGATGATACATATTGCCTGAAAGTCTGGAATGTGGAAAAGGAAAAATGGGAGTCTTATGACGGACAGACAGAACTTCTGGTTTTAGATGCGAGAGATAAGAGGAATAGTATGTCGATCGGTGCAGAAAAGAATTTGCTGGCAACTTATACTCAGGATGGAATGATTCATGTATTTGATCTGGAAAAAGGAACAGAAGCCCAGACACTCAAGTGTGGAAATTATAAAAAGATCCAGATGGGATTCTGTGCAAATGATCAGTATCTGGTCACATATGATGACTCAGAAATGATTACATTGTGGGATATTTCCGAAGGAAAAATACTGATGAAGGAAGAATACGACAGTAAAACATCAATTGAAAGTTTATATACAAATGGAAGTGGATGGTATTTCGGAGTCGGATTTTATGGATATACACTTGGTGATGAGGGATTTTATACTTCCGAACTGATGCTGTATTCGATTGATAAAGAAGGAAAATTTTATAAGTATGCATATATTCCGGCAGGGTATGCGGATTATACGGGCAAAGAAATTTGTGTGGCTTCCGGTGAGGGATGGTATAGCCCATTTTATAGTTTCAGTGAATTGAGGAAGCGTGCGGAGAAAGAAATGGCCGGTAAAAGTCTGAGTGATGCAGATAAAAACCGCTACTTTATTTCGGAATAAAAGAGAGAATGAGGAAAAAGAGATGATCTGGAAAATTTGCTTTGCAATGTCACTGATCTTTCTGGCAGCAGGGGCAGTGATGTTCTTTTATAAGCGATATCATGGAAAAGGCGGAGTGAGATATTTAGGCGGTGGAGTTTTCCTGTCTGCAGTATCCATCTGCTTTCCGGTCATGCATCTGACTGAAAAGGATGGATTTGCACTGGCGATGAGCATTTCACAGAGCATCAGAATGTTTGTGATTGATACGGGAACGTCGGATATTCTGGATGTCTTGCAGCAAGATGCTCTTGGGAGTATTTACATTCCTTATAAAATTGTCGTATGCATATTATATTTGCTTGGCCCGGTCTTTACATTGAGCGTAGTGCTGCGGTATTTTTCTAACTTTTTTGAGAGGCTGAGAATTTTTTTCAGTAGCAGAAAAAATCTTTACATCTTTTCAGATCTAACAGAGAAGTCACTTGAAGTTGCCACAAATCTCGTGGAAAAGGATGAAAAAAAGAAATCTGCGATTTTATTTTGTAATTCAAATGCCAAAGATGATGAAAATGTAGAGCTGGAAGAAAAGGCAAGAGTGATCGGTGCGATTCTTGTCCCACAGGAGGCCTCCCGGTTGCATTTGAAGAATAAAAAAAGGTATCTTACCTATTTTCAGATCTCGGATGACGAAGAAAAAAACCTGGATTGCACGTTAGCAATGATTGACCGGATGACCGAAAAGAATCTCAAAAAATATAGGGCTACGGAACAGAATATTACCATTTACTGCTTTGCTTCAGGAGATGAAAAGGAAATTTTGCTGGATGCAAAAGATAAAAGAAATCTCAGAGTAATTTTGATCGATGAGATCAGGGATTCTGTCTATGAGCAGTTATATCGTTATCCACTCTATGCAAATCAGAACAGTACAGAGGAAAATGGAAAGTTGTCCGTTCTGATCGTCGGAGGCGGGAAAATCGGTACAGAATTTTTAAAAGCTACGGTATGGATGGGACAGATGAAGGGTTTGGATCTTGAGATTTATATGATTGATCTGAAAGGAAATCTTCGGAGAAAATCATTCAGTGCAAGATGCCCGGAACTGCTGCAGGAAGATTCTGATTATCAGATTGACATCCATAAGGGAAATATTTTCAGTAAAAAAATAGAGCTGTATCTGAATGAACTGAAAGATATCAACTATTGTATGGTATCTCTTGGTGAAGATGAAAAAAGTCTCAGGGCGGCACTGGCCCTTCGAGGATATTTTTATCGCAGATATAAAAAGGTTCAGCCGGTGATCAGCGTTTATGTGGAGAGTAGAAAGAAAAGAGAAGCAATCCGGAATCTGAATGAGACAACCAGGACAAAAGAAAAATATTATTATGATATTGTACCTTTCGGAAATGGTGGAATCTATCAAAGTCAGCAAGGCAGTGAAGCATTATTGATCGAATATCTTGGACTGGGTATTCATGCACATTACTGCAGACTGAAGAAAGAAGATACCCGGGAAACTCGAAGAGAAGTAATAAAAGGTTATTATAGCAGACAGTATAATCGCAGGTCGAGTATTGCAGGTGGAATGCATATTAGTTCAAAGCTTTGGGAAATGGGACTTGGAATTATAAGAGTACCTGAAAATGAGTGCGAAAAGAAACTGTTTCAAAAATTTGTCCATCCGGTAAACTATGAAGAAAGAACCGAAAATATAAGAAAAACCTGTTATAGTCTGGAGCATGATCGCTGGATGGCGTATGTCCGGGCAGAGGGCTGGAGTCTTGCAACAGAAGGTGGCAAAAATATAGATGACATCAGGGAATGTTACGAACAGTATTGTCAGGTATTCAAAAATCAGAGTTATCCAGATAAACTGCATCCGGCTCTGATTCCGCTGGAAAGTGATGATCCACAGATTGCAACACTTCAGCAGGTAGATGATATGATTGTTCAAGTGAATAAGAAATTAGGGCTTGAATATGAACCGCGTTATGTAGAATCTGACGAGGAAGTAGTCGATCATATTGGCGAAATAGTTTCCGGGGAATGGTGCGGTGAAGAAGGGATTGTTCTCAATGGAAGAGTGGTTCGGGCAAATGAATGGATCATCGCAGATCTTGGAGAAATCCTGCAGTACGATACAGAAATTTTAAAGAGAGATGAAGCCAAAATGAGTTTGGAGAAAAAGCTGGCATTGCAATATGAAATGATGCGGTGCAGAAATGGGAAAATTAGTCTGTAAATAATGAAAGAAGAAAATAGAAGGGAGTCTTGAATGAGTATACTAAATGTTGAACATCTGACGCACGGTTTTGGAGACAGGGCAATCTTCACAGACGTGTCATTCCGTCTGTTGAAGGGAGAGCATATCGGGCTGGTCGGAGCAAATGGAGAAGGAAAGTCCACTTTTATGAATATTGTCACGGGAAAGCTTATGCCGGATGAGGGAAAGGTAGAGTGGTCGAAGAATGTCCATGCAGGGTATCTGGATCAGCATGCCGTGTTAAAGCAGGGGATGACGATCAGGGAAGTTCTGAAATCAGCTTTTGACCCGCTTCTGCAAAAAGAAATAAGAATGAACGAGATCTGCGATCTGTTAGGAACTGCAGATGAGGAAGAAATGAATCTTCTGATGGAAGAACTGGGAACGATACAGGATGAGCTGACGTTGCATGATTTTTATACCATTGATGCAAAAGTGGAAGAGGTTGCAAGAGCCTTAGGACTTCTTGATCTTGGCCTGGACCGGGATGTAACTGATCTGAGTGGTGGACAGCGAACCAAAGTACTGCTGGCAAAACTCCTGTTGGAAAAGCCGGACATTCTTTTGCTGGACGAGCCAACGAATTATCTGGATGAAGAGCATATTGCATGGCTGAAAAGATATCTTTTAGATTATGAAAATGCATTTATCCTGATTTCACATGATATTCCGTTCCTAAATGAAGTGGTTAATATCATTTATCATATGGAAAATCAGGAATTGAACCGTTACGTGGGAGATTACAATCATTTCCAGGAAGTTTATGCTGTGAAAAAAGCACAACTGGAGGCAGCATACCGCAGACAACAGCAGGAGATCAGTGAACTGAAAGATTTCGTGGCAAGAAATAAAGCGAGAGTTTCTACAAGAAATATGGCGATGTCCAGACAGAAAAAGCTGGACAAGATGGATCTGATCGAATTGGCAGGGGAACGGCCAAAGCCGGAATTTCATTTCCGGTATGGAAGAACTCCGGGAAAAATGCTCTTCGAGACAAAGGATCTTGTGACGGGATATGACGAGCCGCTGTCAAAACCTCTGAATTTCTCTATGGAACGAGGACAGAAGGTCGCACTGGTTGGAACGAACGGAATCGGGAAGACGACATTGCTGAAAAGTATCCTGGGGCTGATCCCGGCACTGGAAGGGAACTGTGAACTTGGAGATAATCTGGAGATCGGTTACTTTGAACAGGAAGTAAAAGGTGAAAATAAAAATACATGTATAGAAGAGCTGTGGCAGGAGTTTCCGTCCTGTACCCAGTATGAAATCCGCTCTGCACTGGCAAAATGTGGACTGACGACAAAGCACATAGAAAGTCAGGTCAGGATCCTGAGTGGTGGCGAGCAGGCAAAGGTACGCCTGTGCAAGCTTTTGAACCGGGATACGAATCTTCTTCTGCTGGATGAACCGACAAACCATCTGGATGTTGATGCAAAAGATTCTCTGAAGAAAGCTTTGCAGGAATACCGGGGAAGCATCCTTCTGATCTGTCATGAACCGGAGTTTTATGAGGATGTGGTGGATGAAGTCTGGGATATGAGCCAGTGGACGACCAAAATCTTTTAAAATTGCACAAATGCAAATATGAGTTAATTGTAGAAAAATGACGAAAATGTTTGAAAATTAGAAAAATCCTTAAATTTAACCTGAAATAATGATAAAATATACAAAGATAGTCTGTTAATAGAGAATTTGAATGAAAGGTCTCTGTATTATTGGCAATAATTGAAGTATAAGATTCAGGAAAAGGAGGATTTGAAATGCTCAGCAGAGGAGATGCGGTAGTTTATAAATGCAGAGGAATGTATAAAGTGGAAGAAATTGGTACGCTGGATTTTTCATTTGCGGACAGTAAAAAGAAGTATTATACGTTACAGTCCATAGAAGATGCGAAGGATAAGGCTTATGTACCTACAGATGATGAAAAAAATATCCGTCGGCCGGTGAGCTTTGAAGAGGCAAAGCATTTACTGGACTGCGTAGATAAGATCGAAGTGCTGAGCGTAAAAAATGAAAAGTTCCGGGAACAGGAGTATAAAGATTGTATTTCGGATTTTAGACCGGAAAACTGGGTGAGAGTCCTGAGAACTCTCTATACAAGGACAAAGCGTCGTGGCAGCATGACAAGTATGGACAAGAAATATCAGATGCTGCTGGAGCATGCCCTGTACAGTGAAATGCAGTATGTTCTTGGAATTTCGGCAGCAGAGCTGTCCAGGCTGCTTACATCAAATCTTGCGAAAATATAATGCACATGATATACTTCTCCTGAATGTAAATTTAGGAGAAGTTTTTACTGGAAACTGAAAGGAGAAAAGACGAATGAAGATGCTGTCGATCGAGCAGGAACTGAAGAACAATTCTTATCCGGGAAGAGGGATCATTATCGGAAAGACCCCTGATGGAAAAAAGGCTGTCACTGCCTATTTCATTATGGGACGGAGTGAAAATAGCCGGAATCGCGTATTTGTGGAAGAGGGAGAAGGGATTCATACACAGGCGTTTGATCCGTCAAAGCTGACTGACCCGAGTCTGATCATTTATGCACCTGTAAGAGTTCTTGGGAATAAGACGATCGTGACCAACGGAGACCAGACGGATACGATCTACGAAGGAATGGATAGACAGCTTACATTTGAGCAGTCTCTCAGAAGCAGGGAATTTGAACCGGATGCTCCAAATTATACACCACGTATTTCAGGTGTGATGCACATTGAAAATGGAAGATACAATTACGCAATGTCCATCTTGAAGAGTAATAATGGCAACCCGGAGAGCTGCAACCGCTATACATTTGCCTATGAGAACCCGGCAGCAGGAGAGGGACATTTTATCCATACTTATATGTGCGATAGTGATCCACTCCCAAGTTTTGAAGGAGAGCCGAAGCTGATCCAGGTACCTGACAGTATGGAAGAATTTACAGAACTTCTCTGGAACAGTTTGAATCAGGAAAATAAAGTTTCTCTTTTTGTACGTTATATTGATATTGAGACAGGTAAGTACGAGACAAAGATCGTAAATAAAAATCAGAAATAGAAAGAACGGTAACCAGACAGATCAGATCACGAAAGAATGGAGAAGAAGAATGAACGAATTAGAACTGAAATATGGATGTAACCCGAATCAGAAACCGTCAAGAATTTATATGAATGATGGAAGTGAACTGCCGATCAAAGTTTTATGCGGACGACCAGGTTATATTAATTTTTTAGATGCTTTTAATGGATGGCAACTGGTATCAGAGCTTAAAAAGGCAACCGGCCTTCCGGCAGCTACTTCTTTTAAGCACGTATCTCCGGCAGGGGCAGCCGTAGGACTTCCGCTGACAGAGACCCTGGCAAAAATTTACTGGGTGGATGATCTGGGAGACCTTTCTCCATTGGCAAGTGCTTATGCACGTGCCAGAGGTGCGGACAGAATGTCTTCTTTTGGAGATTTCATTTCTTTGTCAGATGTATGTGATGTAGATACGGCAAGACTGATCAAGAGAGAAGTTTCAGATGGAGTGATCGCACCTGGATATGAACCGGAAGCTCTGGAACTTCTGAAGCAGAAGAAAAAAGGAAATTATAATATCATTCAGATCGACCCGGATTATGTCCCGGCTCCGCTTGAGCATAAAGAGGTCTTCGGAATTACTTTTGAACAGGGAAGGAATGAACTTCATATTGATAAAGATTTCTTCTCCAATGTTGTGACTGAGAATAAAGTGATTCCGGATGCAGCAAAAATCGATCTTGCGATCGCAATGATCACTTTAAAATATACACAGTCTAATTCTGTCTGCTATGTAAAGGACGGACAGGCAATCGGAATCGGAGCAGGACAGCAGTCCAGAATCCATTGTACACGCCTTGCGGGACAAAAAGCAGATAACTGGTGGCTTCGTCAGAATCCAAAAGTTCTGGATTTACAGTTTAAGGATGGAATAGGACGGGCAGACCGTGACAATGCGATCGATCTTTATATTGGTGAGGAATATATGGATATTCTTGCAGACGGAGTATGGGAAAATACATTTAAGGTAAAGCCGGAAGTGTTTACAAGAGAAGAAAAGCGTGCATGGCTGGATCAGATGACAGATGTAGCACTTGGTTCTGATGCGTTCTTCCCATTTGGAGATAATATCGAACGTGCCAATAAGAGTGGCGTAAAATATATTGCACAGCCGGGCGGTTCTGTGAGAGATGATAATGTAATCGCAACATGTAATAAATATCAGATGGCGATGGCATTTACAGGCATTCGTCTGTTCCATCATTAATCGGGCAGACCGTGAGATTCCGGGTACAGAAAAGAGGCAGAAACTATGATAATAGAGACAAGAAGTCCTGAAGAGACATTTCAGGTCGGAAAAAGTCTTGGTGAAAAAGCATATCCCGGTCAGGTGATTACCCTGACCGGAGATCTTGGTGTGGGAAAAACCGTATTTACGCAGGGGCTTGCAAAAGGGCTTGGGATTGAAGAGCCGGTAAATAGCCCTACGTTTACGATTGTCCAGGTATATGAAGGAGGGCGTCTGCCCTTTTATCATTTTGATGTTTACCGGATCGGCGATGTTGAAGAGATGGATGAAGTAGGCTTTGATGAATATGTGTCGGGTGAGGGAGTCTCACTGATCGAGTGGGCAAATCTGATCGAGGAGATTCTGCCGGAGAACCGGGTGAACATTACCATTGAGAAAGATCTGGAACAGGGATTCGATTTCCGAAGGATCACAATCGAAGAACAATAGAGGAAAGAAGGAAAAGTAACGTATGAGAGTATTGGCAATAGACAGTTCCGGGTTAACTGCGACCGTAGGGATCGTTGAGGATACGCAGACCATTGCAGAATATACTGTGAATTATAAAAAGACGCATTCTCAGACTCTTCTTCCAATGATCGATGAGATGACAAGGATGGTAGATCTGGATCTTTCTGACCTGGATGCGATCGCGGTGGCAGGAGGTCCCGGATCATTTACAGGACTGAGGATCGGATCGGCAACAGCAAAAGGACTTGGACTGGCACTGAATAAACCGTTGATCCATGTACCGACTGTGGATGCACTGGCTTATAATGTTTATGGATGCACAGATGTAATCTGCCCGATCATGGATGCAAGAAGAAAGCAGGTATATACGGGTCTTTATACTTTCGTAAAGGGAAAAGACAGCGGGAAAGGACTTGAAGAACCGGAATTTCAGGTGATGGAAAAGCAGATGGCACTTCCGGTAGAAGAATTGATTCAGAAACTGAACAGTTATGGACGTCCGGTTGTATTCCTTGGAGATGGGGTGCCGGTCTATGAAGAAATGATAGAAGCAGGTATGGAAGTTCCGTATTCTTTTGCACCGGCCTATATGAACAGGCAGAGAGCAGCGGTGGTTGGATCTCTTGGAATCTGCTATTACCGTGAAGGTAAATTCGAGACAGCTGCAGAGCATAAACCAGATTATTTACGGATATCACAGGCAGAACGGGAACGTGCAGAAAAAGAAAAAAATGCAAAGCCGGAAGTCCGTGTTATGACAATAGAAGATGGTGCGGCGGTAGCAGAGATGGAGCATCAGAGTTTTTCAGATGCGTGGAGTGAAAAAGCGGTTTTGGAAACGCTCAGACAGCCGACAGCCCTCTGTCTTGTGGCAGAGAAAGCCGGGAGACGGGTCGGATATCTGCTCGCATATCAGGCGGCGGACGAGATTGAGATTGCAAGAGTTGCCGTTGTGGAAGAAGTGAAACGTCAGGGAGTGGGTACTGCACTGATGAAGAAACTTCAGGAAGAGGGAACGCAGCGAAAGGCTGGAAAGATCCTTCTTGATGTACGCGAAAAAAATTATACAGCACAGGCATTTTATGAAAAAACTGGATTTAAAAAGGACGGGGTCAGAAAGAGTTTTTATACTGAACCGGAAGAAGATGCTGTGTTGATGAGTATGAAGATCAGCGGATAACCATCACTTTCCAGTAGGCACAGAGGCATACGCTCGCTATAATGAAGGCGTGATAAAGAAAATGACAGTTACGCAGGAGGAGATTGTATGCATCAGTATCAATTAAAAAAGACGAAAGAAATTTCAAAGATCATTTGTAATCAGTGCGGAAGAGAGATCAGTGTCATAAATGGAAGACCAGAGAAAGAAGTTCTTTGTGTGGAACATACATGGGGCTATTTTTCTGAAAAGGACGGGGAGAATCATCGATTTGACTTATGTGAGGAATGCTATGACCGGTTATTGAAGGGGTTCCTCATTCCGGCTGAAATTGAAAAATAAGAATAGAGGAAAAATATGTTAGATGTATGTTTACTTGGAAGCGGAGGCATGATGCCGCTTCCTTATCGCTTTCTGACAGCACTGATGACCCGTTATAACGGGAGTAGTCTCCTGATTGACTGTGGAGAAGGAACGCAGGTTGCTGTAAAGGAAAAAGGGTGGAGTTTTAAACCGATTGATGTGATCTGCTTTACTCATTATCATGGGGATCATATCAGTGGACTTCCGGGACTGCTTCTTACCATGGGAAATGCAGACCGTAAAGAACCGTTGACGCTGATAGGGCCTAAGGGACTTGAGCGGGTAGTGGGCTGCCTGAGGGTCATCGCACCGGAGCTGCCGTTTCCGATCATTTACAAAGAAATTGAAGGAGCAGAACAGTGCTTTGAAATGAATGGATATCGTCTGAAGGCATTTCGTGTAAACCATAATGTGCTTTGTTACGGATATACCATCGAGATTGACCGGTCAGGAAAATTTGATCCTGTAAGAGCGAAAGAACAGAATATTCCTCAAAAATACTGGAGTGTTCTTCAGCGTGGAGAATGTGTGGAGGCAGAGGAAGGACATTTTACCCCCGAGATGGTTCTTGGACCGCCGAGGAAGGGGATTAAACTGACTTATACGACAGATACCAGACCCACTGATTCTATACGGAAGAATGCGAAAGATTCCGATCTCTTCATTTGCGAAGGAATGTACGGTGAAAGAGAAAAGGCGGCAAAAGCAGTGGAATATAAACATATGACCTTTTATGAAGCGGCTGAGCTGGCGAGAGAGACGCAGGTAAAAGAACTGTGGCTTACGCATTACAGCCCGTCACTGACCAGACCGGAACCTTATATGGAAGACGTAAGAAAGATTTTCCCAAATGCAAAAGCAGGAAAAGACGGAAAATCAGTAGATCTTATGTTTGAAGAATGAGAGGCGTGAAAAAATGAAGGAAAATAAAGATGTAACAATACTTGCAATAGAAAGTTCCTGTGATGAAACTGCAGCAGCGGTTGTACGGAATGGAAGGGAAGTTCTTTCAAATGTGATTTCTTCACAGATTGATCTGCATAAACTTTATGGTGGTGTTGTCCCTGAAATTGCATCAAGAAAGCATATTGAGAAAATTAATCAGGTGATAGAAGAGACTTTGAAAGAAGCCGGTAAGACGTTAGATGATATAGATGCGATCGGGGTGACATATGGTCCCGGTCTTGTTGGGGCACTTCTTGTTGGTGTGGCAGCGGCAAAGGCGGTTGCCTGGGCGAGAAAAATTCCATTGGTCGGAGTTCATCATATCGAAGGGCATATTTCAGCAAACTATATTGAACATCCGGATCTTGAACCACCGTTTCTTTGTCTGGTGGCATCAGGAGGACATACGCACCTTGTAAAAGTAGAAGATTATGGAAAATATGAAATTCTTGGACGGACCAGAGATGATGCGGCGGGTGAGGCGTATGATAAGGTGGCACGTGCAATCGGACTTGGATATCCGGGTGGACCGAAAATTGACAGGATTGCAAAAGAAGGAAATCCGGATGCAGTGAAATTCCCGAAAGCAAAGGTTGACGGGGCAGAATATGACTTTAGCTTCAGTGGACTGAAATCAGCAGTGCTGAATTATATTAATGGCTGTAAAATGAAAGGTGAGAGCTTTGATCCGGCGGATCTGGCTGCGTCATTCCAGAAAGCAGTTGTAGAAGTGCTGGTAGGAAATTCAATGAAAGCAGCAGAAGAACTGGGGATCTCAAAATTCGCAATCGCAGGCGGAGTGGCTTCAAATTCAGCTTTGCGTGCGGCAATGATCGAGGCATGTGAAAAAAGAAAAATGAAATTCTATCGTCCGTCTCCGATTCTTTGTACGGATAATGCAGCAATGATCGGGGCAGCAGCTTACTATGAATATATTTCAGGAGCAAGAGCAGGACTGGATCTGAACGCAGTTCCGAACCTGAAATTGGGAGAACGCTGAGATGAATAAGGATAAAATGGAAAAATCATATTGTACGGCTATCGTACTGGCGGCGGGCAGTGGAAAAAGAATGGGAACAACTACACATAAGCAGTATTTACTTATGGGAGGGCATCCTGTCCTTTTTTATTCGTTACGCACTTTTCAGGAGTCGGAGTTTATAGATGAGATTATACTGGTTACAGGAAAAGATGAGCAGGAATATTGCAGGAAAGAGATCGTAGACCAGTATGGCTTTACAAAAGTCAGCAGGATTGTTGAAGGTGGAGCTGAACGGTTCAATTCGGTATGGAATGGTTTGCAGGTAATAAAAAGAAAGGGATATGTATATATTCATGATGGTGCAAGACCGTTTATAGATGAAGGTATCATAGAAAGAGCGTATGAGTGTGTCTGCAAGTCTGATGCCTGTATCGCGGGAATGCCGGTGAAAGATACAATTAAAATTGTAAATGAAAGACAACGGGTGGAGTCTACACCGGATCGGGCAACATTGTGGGCAATACAGACACCACAGGTTTTTTTAGCAGATCTTCTTTTAAAGGCATACGGGAAATTGATGAAGCAGAATTGGATCCAGGTAACGGATGATGCGATGGTAGTAGAGAAGATGCTTAATCATGAAGTGCAGGTTTTTACGGGAAAATATGAAAATATTAAGATTACAACCCCAGAGGATCTGGTGATTGCAGAAGCTTTTTTAGGTAAATAATACATATTTTTAATAAACTGCAAGAATATAAAAAAATAGCGAAAAAAATAGTAAAAAAGTGTTGACATTTCGTAAAGTACTATGATAGAATAATCAACGTCGCAAATGCGATACAACTTAATAGTTTGCTGAAATCGGCAATTAGGTATCTTGGAGAGGTATCGAAGTGGTCATAACGAGGCGGTCTTGAAAACCGTTTGTCCGAAAGGGCGCGTGGGTTCGAATCCCACCCTCTCCGCTCTTGGAGAAGTACCCAAGCTGGCCGAAGGGGCTCCCCTGGAAAGGGAGTAGGTCGTTAGTAGCGGCGCGAGGGTTCAAATCCCTCCTTCTCCGTTTGTTTAAGACTGAGTTTAGAAAAGGGATTTTCACCAGTTGGAAAACAACGCTGAAATGTCGAAAAAGGATGAAAAAGTTCTTGACAAGCGAAAACGAAAATGATAAACTATTAAGGCTGATTCGTGAGAAACGGCAAAGAAAAAGAATTGAAAAAATTCTTGACAAACGAAAAAGCTTATGATAATATAAATAAGCTTGTTGCTGAAAAGCAACCAAATAGCTTTGAAAAAAGTTAAAAAAGTTCTTGACAAAGAGAAAGGCTTTTGATAAAATATAAAAGCTGTCGCTTGAAAAGAACAGCAGAAAAGAACCTTGATAACTGAACAATAGACAACAACAACCCTTGAAAATTTCTTTAAGAGAAAAATTCAAAGAACGGTTTAAAACAAACCAAAACAACAGTAAAAAGGGAAGAATTAGCTAGCAAGTTGGTTCTGAACTGGATACAAACACTTTTAACGAGAGTTTGATCCTGGCTCAGGATGAACGCTGGCGGCGTGCTTAACACATGCAAGTCGAGCGAAGCACTTTGCTTTGATTTCTTCGGGATGAAGAGCTTGGTGACTGAGCGGCGGACGGGTGAGTAACGCGTGGGTAACCTGCCTCATACAGGGGGATAACAGTTAGAAATGACTGCTAATACCGCATAAGGCCACAGCACCGCATGGTGCAGGGGTAAAAACTCCGGTGGTATGAGATGGACCCGCGTCTGATTAGGTAGTTGGCGGGGTAACGGCCCACCAAGCCGACGATCAGTAGCCGACCTGAGAGGGTGACCGGCCACATTGGGACTGAGACACGGCCCAAACTCCTACGGGAGGCAGCAGTGGGGAATAT